>JACCDU010741855.1_pt1 | contig 47540 bp, 48 predicted proteins | sample 7446081 | NCBI WGS metagenome assembly JACCDU01 (sample SAMN15323447, study PRJNA562643) | freshwater metagenome | isolation source: river surface water | place: USA:Blue River Watershed | collected 2017-08-17 | reverse complement strand
TGCGTCCGAACTCCATCTGCTTTGCGTAGTCGATGGGGTCGGCCTTGGTGGCCCGGGCCACGGCGAAGGCCACATCAGCCTCGGGGGGTTGGGGCAGATAGGACTGGGCGAGGCGGGACTCGGCGACGACGACCTTTGGCTTGTCTGCGTTCTTCTCGATTGCGATTAACGCAGACGCGACGCGGTGGTCGGTCTTGTCGAGGTCTTTGCCGAGTGCAGAAACGCTCGACTGCTTGGTCGGAGCCTCCGGCTGCTTTGGCAAAGGCTCGTCTAACGGCTTGGATTTGCACCCGGCCAGGGCGAGCAAGGCGATTACCAAAATCAGACGCATCTTATTTTGGTAAGCCCTGTTATTCGATTACTTACCCTTGAGGGCGTCGAGGATGGTCTTGCCTTTTTGCTCCAGCTCAGACGCCTTGGCGGCGTGCTTGCGGAAGACAAGGGCACCGGCGACGAAGCCGACGAGGAGGCCGATAATGAAGGCAATCATGGTTCAGACATCATTGTCTGACTCGTCTGCTGGTCAAGCGTTTGAGCCAATAGCCTACCGCTAAAATCTGCGACCAGTTTGCCGTGGATTTCACCCTGTTTGCAAGCGACGAAATGACGATAATGTTTCCACGGACATACCCCTTGGATGGGATTATCCTATCTAATGTCGGTGACGTGGGTCGTGGTCGCTTGTTCTTACCGTGTGCAAGCGTAATGCCAAGGACGGGACAACGCTTCGGGATTACGATGTCCTCCGGCGTTATCGCAAACTTGAGGTTCTTCTGTCTGGCTCGCTGTTTTGCCAGAGCGTAAAGCATGACGTTCGGAAAGGCCTTTCGGTAAGCCATCATCCGCGTCCGCTTTAGCTCGAGCCGGTTCACTTCAGGAGCTCGTCGATGATGTTGTCGTCTTCCTCGTCGTTTCGTTTCTGCGGCTTGGCTGGCTTACCAGCAAGTCCCTTGACGACATACTCTCGGGTGGCCGGGTGGCTGGTGGCCTGGATGCCAATGGCTCCCATGCCTCCCATGATTTTACCCGGACCAAGGGCAAAGGCGGCGTTGGCCGCAGGCTGGACGGCGAGGTCATAGCCAAGTCGGGCAAACCGGCGTTCAGCCGTATTGGTGTTCTTGGAGTTCCTCGGACCGAGGTAATCAACGCCACCCTTGATGCCTTCGGAGAAGGTTCCAAGGACAGGGCCAAGCATGACGGTCGCCGGGTCCTTGTCGTAGCGTGCACTAAGTGCGGCGTTAGCCATGAAGTCGAAGCGTCCGAACAAGTTGGAGCGGGACATGGCTCGGGCAATCTTCATGCCTTCGCTCATCTTCGCTTCGTTGACTCGTGCCGGGTCCTTGAAGGCTTCGTCGCGGGCTTCGCCCATGAGGTACTGCACACCGGTAAGGACAGGCAGCATCATGGCAGGCCCAAGCATGTGCATGCGGTCCATAGCAGTCAGTTCATTCTTCGACACGGCGGTCTTCGCCAGACGAAGTGCACGCTTGGTGACGTTTTCGTGGAAGGCGTAGAGGTATGACTGAAGGTTGAAGATGACGGAGCCAAGCGGGTGGTTGGCCCAGCGAGGACGGGTGCCTGCGTTCGGGTTCATGATGACCTGCTCAGCGAAGCGGGCCAGGGCGTCGCGGTACATCTGCGGCCCCTTGCCGTTCTGTCTGCTGATTAGGGCAAGCTTTCCAGCGTCGTCGAGCTTCTCGAGTTGCTTGACGAACTTTGCAAACGAAGCGTGGTCAGTAACGCCAAGTTCGTTGAGGTAGCGGGCAGACGAAGCCTTCATGCGGCCGTTGTCGTTGATGTCTTCGGCAAGTCGTCGAAGGAACACGGTACCGGCACGGACGGATGCGATGCGGGTGCCCTCCGTCCATTGGTGCAGACCGGTCTTTCGGAAGAACTGGTCGGTCAGGTACTTGCTGGAAGAGCGTGTTTGGTCGGTCCAATAGCGGCTGTCGACAGACGAGCTTACGGCCTGTCCAGACAGCTCAGACACGACAACCCCGACGTCCTGTGCGAGTTTGTGGTAGTAATCCGGGTCGTCTTTGAGGAGCTTTCGCTTCATGTAGACAAGCGAATTGCCCATGGCAGACAGACTATCCACGACGTTTCCGGTCCGAAGGCCGGTCACCAAGGGCTCACCAATCGAAGACAGGGTGGCACGAGGCAGGAAGTGGATGGCCGAATAAGCGTTCAGGAAGTTGATGATACCCTGGCCCTTGTAGTCCTTGAGTTGGTTGGTGCCCAACTGATTGGCGACAAGGGAGTTCATCTCCTGCAAGGCGGTGCGATTGCCTTCGCTAATCAGGGCTTTCTGAAGTCCTTGATAGACCTCAAACTCGGCACCGAAGCGTCGGGCAATTTCAGCGTTCTTGACCGCACGGCCGATGTACGAAGTGGTAGCATCAAGGATGTTCCGATTGTAATACTTCTCCATGAACCCTTCGGCTACCTTGTTGAACTTGCGGGAGCGGGTATGCTTCGGCTCTCCGTTCAGGTTTGACGAGTCGAACACGAACTTCTGGTCGAAACTGAAGCCGCTGTCTCCACGAAGGATGGCGTCGTACCATTCCGAAGCCGCTTCGCGTGCTTCGATTGGGTCCATGCCGGTGGTTTCGTAGGCCTTCTGGGCCGCGTTCAGGAAGCCATAACGGTCCTTTAGCACCATCTCGTTGTTGAGCATGCGAGGGACGTAGGTTTCTCCGGCGTTGTCGAGCTTGATGCCAGCACGGATTTGATACTGGTGCATCTTTCGGTAGAGTCCTCGCAGCGAGGTGACGGCCTGAGCCAACTTGGGGTCAGACGGAAGACCCGGCTGAACCATGGCACGGCCAAGGTCTTCGAGGAACTGCTTTTGTCCGTCGACATCCTTGAGTTTGAGTTCGGACTCGAACGGACGAAGTGCGTCTGCGAGTTCGTTCTTGAACTGAAGCTGGCTCCTGCTGACTGCGGTATGGAAGCCGATTTTAGCTGCCTTGTCCGTGCGGCCAGCAAGGGTGCTGTTCAGTAGTTCGCTGACTTCGCGAATGACTTTAGACTGGCGTCTGTCTGCGAGCACATCCAACTGAGCCTGCGAGGAACGAAGGAACGAAGCGGTGGCGAAATCGACGCCATGCTGCAGGAACGTCTCCTTGTCCGTGATGTTTTCCTTGGCACGCTTCAGGCCTTCGATGCCCTTCTTTACCACGTTGATGGAAGCCTGGGCTTCTTCCCGCAGGAAGCTCTTGTTAGACGACATGCGGAAGCCATTAGTACCGCCCTCGAGTCCCTTGATGTCCTTGTTTCCGAGTCTCGGTTCTCCGAGGGTGTCCACGTCTTCCGGCTTGTATTCAAATCCGTAGCGTTCCTTGAAGGCACGCTGGACGTCTGCCGGGATTTCAGACGAACTGCGGACGTCCGTATCCCCGCCGAGTTCTACGAAGCCCTGATAGAGCTCGTCGCGTCTCTCAAAGGAGCCAGGGGCGAACTCCCCGGAGGAACGTCGCTCATCGCGGGTGATGATGCCAAGGGCTTCAAGCGTGTCTTTTTCAAGACCCATGGAGGTGGCCGCTTCTTTTGCAAGTTCGGCTTCAAAATCCGGGTCAAGAGGCTCCTCCTTCGGGAGTTTCCCTTCCATTCCGGGTTCCTCTCGAAGGCGGTCCATGAGTTCTTGCTCGGACTTGCCACGAGTCTCCCTCTTGCGGTCACGCTCAAACTGACGATAGTTGTATTCGCCAGGCTCAGACATCGTCTCACGGAAGTCCATCTCCTGGATGACTTCGTCATGGGTGGCCTCGCGTCCAAGTTCCGCCTCAAGGTCTTTCTTGGCCTGGAGGAAGTCCTTGTTGTTCTCAAACTTCTGCTCGTACGCTTCCTTGTAGCCCTCGTGCTCCTGAAGAAGGTCGTTCATTTCCCTGGTTTCCTCGCGGGTCATCTGTCGACCCTTGGTTCGGTTGGTCAGTTCCTCGATGTCAGCCTCGGCGTCCTTGATGCCCCGGGTAAGGGACTGCTTTCCGACACCGAACTCGTCGAAACCTCGCGGGTGGATTTCCGCAGCCGTAGCCGCATCTGCGTCTGACGGGCTCATTCCTTCAGCTTGCTTACGCTGGGAGCGAATGTCGAAAAGCTGGCTGTAGTATTCTCCGTCCGGCTTCTTGAAGTCAGAGATGTTCTTCGCCGAGATTTCAAGGATGGACTCCATGGCAACATCGAGTGCGGTTCCGCCTTCGATGCCCATGATTTCCTTGACCGCCTGCTTGAACTTAGACCAGGCGTTCGTCTCGCCCATCTTAATGGTCTTCAGGTAGGCCTTAAACTCCGCGTTCGTGGATGCGTGGGCGATGAACTCATTGAGGTCGGCGATAGGATACTGGCCAGCCGCCGCCAACCTGTTCATGTCAGAACCGGCACCGAAGATGTTGCGGGTTGCATTCCTCGGGTCGTCCTTGAGGTTGTTGAGTTTGTCGACGCTCAGCGGTTTGCTGTTGTCCTTCTGCTCAGACAGGACCTTCAGGTATGTCTGAACGAGTCGGCGTACGGCCTTGTCTGAGCCGGAACTCTGAGCGTAAGCACGAAGACGGTCGAGGTATTTGGTTCCGCTCGAACCGACGACATCAATCCCCGTGTCACCGGTGATTACGCCGACTGTTCCGAAGATGGCTCGGTTGACCTTGTCTGCCGTGGCACTATGCACGATTTCGTGCATCACGATTTCAAGTGCATGCTTAGGGTTGGAAAGCTGTTCCTTGCTGAACTTGATGCCGCCGTATTTGTTGCCGCCCTGAATGTTCCCAGCCTCTGGCCTCCATCCAGCCATGTAGCCAGAAGCCTCTCCGCTGTTCTTGCCCCACGCACCGACGACCACCTCAAGGCTCTTTGCGTCCTGGTTCTTCAGCAGGTACTCGGCAAGCTTGCCAAGTTCAGGGTCGATGCCTTGCTTGTCCTTGCTCTTGGAGTTCTTGACGATGCGTTCAAGCACGTCCTTGACCTTGGTGTTACCCCTGAAGGTCATGTTGACCACGTCGCGAGCACCGGCAGACAGTCCGTAGTAGCGGGCCTCCTCCTGGAAGAATTGTCCGGGCTGGTTTTCGCGTCCTTCTACCCGGCTAACGATGTCGAGTTTCTTGCGACGTCCGGCCATCTCGTTCCTGAACTGCTGGTGTCCGCCGATTTGCTTCTCGTTTTCACGTCGGAAGTCGGTGGTTTCGATGCGGTCGCGGTTTTCGACCTCTGCCTGAAACTCAGACAGACGACCACGCTGAGGGTCAACTTCGGCCCGGACGGCTTCGATTTCCGCAGCAGACGCACCTGCGGCCTGCATCTCGGACACGCGTGCGTCGTTGGCCTCAATCTCCGTGGACAGACGGTCAACCTCCGCGTCCAGTTCGGGGCGGGTCATGTTTTCCGGAACGATGTCCGTAGTGCGACCTTCTTCACGACGCATCTCGGGCATCGCCTTACGACGCTCGTTGATGGCCTTTTCGACTTCACGCCAATAGGGGCGACCCTGCTCTTTGAGGGCGTCCCGGGCCTGCATTAGTTCGTCGATGGTCAGACGGTCGAAGCGACCGCGAGCCCAATTAAGGGCCTGGACAGGGTCACGCTTGACGCGGGGGCCCGGGTTGTCCGGGTTGTCAAACGTCTGCTTGTCGCGTTCACGCTGGACGATGCGAGTGCGGTCAAGGCGTTCCCAGTTACCCTGCTGTCGGCCACGGGCGTTGAGTTCTACCTTGGCGGCACGCAGACGCTCCTCGTTGACCTTGATTTCGGTGGCAAGTTGAGCCGCCTCCGAAGAGCGATTGCGGCCGTCACGCTTGTTGAGTTCAGACAGACGCTCGCGGTCTGAGCGGATTTGGTCCGGCAGGCTGCGGACCATGTCGTTCAACTGGGACTTAGGAGTGGTTTCGGGGACAAAGCCGCCAAGGGCGGTATTACGCTCGCCTTCGTTGCCGTATTGGCGGTGGCGGTTCTGCATCTCCTCGGTGACCGAGCGGAGAAGGTCAGGGTCTGCGGAGCCCTTGTTCTTCTCGAGTCGCGTCTGGAGGTCTACAAGTTCGTCGTAGGTAAGGCGAGAAGGGTCACCGGTTTCGGTGAGGGCTTCAGGGCCGGTACGTTCCTGTCGTCGCTCCCATACCTGCGGCTTGGCAAGCGGGTCACGGACACGGTCACGGCCGGTGGTGCCACCCTGCGGGGCTGGCTGGGATGCCTGATTTTTGCGGGCTTCACGCTCGTCAAACTTTCGGGCAGCCATGTCAAGGAACTGCTGGTCGATACCCTGGATGTTCCGGAGTTCGGCAAGTCCACGCTCCTTGGATACGGAGGTTCGGTCCACGAGTTTCTCAATGGAACGCTGGATAGCCTCGGTGGCTTCTCCGGTGGAAACCTTGCCGTCAGACACATCACGCATCAGACGACGCAGACCCATGAGTTCGACCTCTGCCTTCGGGGGCAGCAGGCGAGCCTGGTTTCCGGACATCTTCATGGAGTCCATCTTCGCATGATGACGCTCCATGATTTCTCGGTTGTAGGCGGGCGTACCCGGGCGAAGGTGGGCAGGCATAGGCTGCTCCCAACGCGGGACGTTGCTGGTTTCAGCCGGTGCTTCCGCTGGCTTGGCGTCGAAAGTGCTCAGACCGGCCTGCCTGTCCTGCTCTCGGAGAAGGTCCTGAAGGTCATCTCCAAGCATGTCGAGCTCAGCCCGGATGCGATTGGGATTACCTTCGCCACGCTCAAGCTTGGCCTTGGCTTCTTCGATACGCTGGTAGTGGTCGGCAATCTGGTTCTCAAGCGAGTCGCCCTGCAGGGAGCGATTGCCGAGCATGGAGTAACCTGAAGCACCCCTCGAACTGCGATAGGGCAGGGTGCTGTCCGCCTCAAGCCTGGTTGAAGCGTCATAATGGGCCGCGAAGATGGCGTCTCGTTCTGCTTCGCTAATGCGACCAGCCTGGAAGTCCTCACCGGCCTTCAGTACGTCGTCAAAGGTCTTGGCTTCAGCCCGCTCATTCTCGGCTCGACGGAACACGTCTGAGTCGAACTTCTTACGCCACTCGGTGTATGGCATGTCACCGATGCCGCGGACATTAATGGTGATGTTCTCGGGACCGACGATGGCTGCGAGGGCCTTGGATGAGGCACTCAGGTCAGACACATCAGACAAACGATACAACATCCGGGTCATTCCCTGTGCTTCCGCTTCGTTATTAATGCGGTGCACGAACTCAGACAGAAGGCCCTTGAGCATGCCCTGGTTTCGCATGCCAGGGTGGGTGTCAAAACGCTCGATGTAGACCTCCGGTTCCCCGTTCTTCGTGGTCTGGATTTGCCCGATGATTTCCGTGGCTACTCGACGGCCAGCCTCACCTCGGAATAGGTTGGACATTCCGGTGTAATCCGGACGTCCGGTCTGGGTCGGCGGGACAGGGATGTCCTTGTCAGAACGAAGCAGCAGATGGACCGTGTTCATCCGGGTAGGAACACCCGGGTTGTTGCCCCTGACGGCACCATCAAGCGACTCGTTTTCGCTCAGGACCTCAAGCGTAAGGTTCTGGCCCTGAGTAGACGTCCGTCTGAGAGTTTCAGAAAGGCCGCGAGACAGGGGTGCTTGAGCGGCGGTCTGACCGCCACCAAGACGTGCGTCCGGATTGTCGAGTTCCCGGAAACGGCCTACATCCCTGGCGGCCTGATTTGCCTCGGCTGCTGGAATAGCTGCCCGAGATTGAGAGCTTCCTGGGAGTCTGGGGCTTGAACGCCCATACCCTGCGGTAAGGGGGACCTGCTCGGCATTTGACTGGGGAAGGACGGGGCGGACAGGGGCAGAGAGCTGCCTGTCTCCGGTGAGGGCGAGAGGGGTTGCGACGACCCGGCTTCCGGTCGGGTCGAGGGGTTGCCCTGTCTGAGGATGGAATTGAGTTCCTCGCTTCCCTCCGTGACCTGAGTAGAGTTTCGTCTGCTCGTTCCGTTCCCGGGTGGCTGCATCAATAGCTCGACGTAGTCTTGGGCTGATGCCTGCGTCGGTTCCCAGGCCAAGAACCTGGCCGTACCGGCCCCCGAAGGTGCCTGGCTTGAACTCGGAGTCCCAGCCTTCTTGTTGTTCGTATTTGCCTTCATAAGCGATTAGTCGGACGGTTGCGTTGTGGCCGCTGTCACGGCCGATGGTGTTTTCCCAGGCTTTGCGGGACGCTTCTGCCAGGGCCATTTTATCGGGCACGCTGCCCATAAAGTCAAACATTCGGACTCCACCTTCGTGGCTCATAGGGCCAACGGAGCCAGCGGCGTCAATGTTGTAGTCTGCCTTCAGTATTCTTTCGACTTCCTTTGAGAAGGCGATGATTTCGGGTCTGTTAAGCTTGCGACCCGCGTCAACTTGGATGGCGGTACCCATCTGGTTTTCCCCCTTGTAGTCGGGGTAGTTCCCTTTTACGTCGGGCTGGATGTCGTGTCTGATTACAGACCAACCCACGCCCTTTTGGCCGTGAGCTGCAGACAGGGAGGTCGCGAACCGTCCGACTCGACGCATGGCGTCTGCCATGTCAGAGCCTGGCTGAAGCGTGAAACGGAAGGCAGACGCACCATTGTTCTGCAGAACGCCGCCTTCGCTCCAGAAACCGGTATCTACAGACTCAGAGGGCTTAGGAAGGCCAAGTTCGGCTGCGGCGACGTCAATCAGGTTGCGGCCTGCCGGGCCGCTGAACATGGACGAATGGACTTCGGGCAGACGTGCAGTCGGAACGTCCATCGTACCAGCGGCATTACGCTGGGACTCGATGTTCGTCACGCCTTCCGGGGCCAGGCCAGGGCGAGCGGCGGTGGCATCGGGAGCCATGGTCGCCGTACCACGAGGACCAGTTAGGGCGTCCGCTGGCAGGGTGCCAGGCTTAGCCATCGGCTGGTTCGTGTCAGGATTGATGCCGTTATTAATGAGGTCCTGACGTCGCTTATTTTCGGCCGCGATTTCAACAGGGCTGTTCGGACGACGTCCGGCACCACCCTTGCCAGGCTCGACAGGACGAGGACCACCGCCCGCACGGCCGCCAGACGTAGCTGCAAGGAGTTCGTCAGGATGGTAGTAATGACCGGTTTCCTGGAAAAGCTTGAGGCGTTCCTCGTCGATACGCTTAAGGTAGTCGCCAAGTTCAACGTCGTCCTTGGCTTTCTGTTCGGCCGTAAATCCTTGCTTTTCAAGTTCAGCAAGAACGCGAGCACGCTCGGCTTCGTCTGCGGAAGAACGCTGGATACGTTCGGCTGCTTCTTTTGCGGTGAGCTCCTCGCCCTCTTTCATCAGCTTGGCGGCAGCCGGACTAAGTTCGACGGGCTTTCCTTCAGGCTTGGCAAGGTTACGGAGGTCAAGTCGTGAGCCGGAGGTCAAATCGCCTTCTTGCGGCTGATAGATTACCTGTCCGTTTGCGGTGGTAATAGGCTGCTGAGGGAGTCCGGCAACTCCGGCGTTGTTCCTGCCATAAACGATGGGGCTAATCGGAACACCACCAGGGCCGTACGCCTCAGCATTAAACACGTCGCCAAAGGCGGTACGCATGTCAGCCTCCCGGACAACGTCCGGCGTCTGAGCAAAGTTCCTGTCAATCGCAGACATGTTGCTGTCGACGACTTGCTGCATACCGGCGTCTACGCCAACTCTGTGCATGCCGCCGTGCGACAGCTGCGGGATGTTGCCAGCCGTATGCTTGATGATTTGTCCGGTGAAGATGCCGGATGCAAGCAAGTCGGGCAGGGAAGACGTAAGGTTGGCGTAGTCTCCTTGGCGGATTTGCTCAACCACGTTCTTTCCGGCATCAATCGTAGCCTCCCCCATGTGCTTGATGAACATGCCTTGTGCGGCCGTGTCTGCGGCAACCCATTTGCGTGCCGTATTGACAGCAGCAGCCGTCTGAGGAGATGCGGCACCGGTCTGCATCATGGCCTGCGGGATGGCGGCCTTGGCTGATTGCAACTTCGTTCCGATACCCTGAACCGCGTACCCGGTTCCGCTGTGCATGAACTCGGGGATGGAATAAAGTACGTTAGCAACGCCGGTTCCGACGTTGTACGCACCCTTGAGTCCGGTTGCGAGGCCAGAGTCGCTTGGTGCGATGTATTGAGGCTGGAAAAGATGCTGCTGCGGCGTGGCATTTCCTTCTCCGATACGCGGAAGTCCCTTGCCAGGAAGCCTTTGTTCGAGGCCAATCGCGCCCGCTGCACGGTTACCAATAGTGTCATACTTACCATTACCACCCGGCATTGGCAGATTGTGGATGATGTCCTTTGTGAGCGTGTACGGATTACGCATCGCGAACATGCCACCAATCAATCCGTCTCGCTTAAACGCCTCCTCAACATTTGTTTCACTACGCATCCACGGCTTGTATTCAAGCGGTGCACGAAGTTCTCCTGGCTGATGGTATCCAATGGTTTCACCCTTTTCATTGGTGATAGGAGTGAACTTCGGGTAAAAGACGTCATCCCATGATGCTCCGCTCGGAAGTCTTCCGGTGTCATGGAACGTACGAAGCTGCTGCTCAGACCAAGAAGGAGGGGACGGAAGCGTCTTGCTCTCAATCGTTCCTGACTTTTCTCCGAACAATAGTGCGGCACCATCGTAAATCTTGTCCTTGACTGCACCAGCAGCCATACGGACTTCACCTGCGGCCTTGGCCAGAAAACCTGGGTCAGGCATAGGCCCCCTTAGTTCGGTGTGTAGCGGACCAGTGCTTTTACGGTTTCCGGCAAAACTCGACGCAGAGGGACCAGGCTTCATCCTGGGAGTCACAATGGATTGAGGCTCGTCCTGGCCTTCTACCTGTGCGTCGAGATGGTATGTGTATTCCTCGCCTTTCGGGTCTGAGAAAGAGAAGCTCTTAACAGACGGGAACCCATCTTCGCCAATGTCCACATGGACATCCGTGATTACATTGAGGCCACCACCGGGGACCTGAAAGCGTCCGCCATTACGAACTCCATCCGGGAAGGCGGAGTTTTTGAAACCGGTCAGGTACTCGTTGGCTGCGGTACGAGTCTCATCATAAGTCGGGTCCCATTGACCAGGACGGTAACCTTGTGCACCTTCAGGGCTGTCGGGGTTCCCGAACACCATGATTGAGGTCAAGCCGCGTCGCTCAAGAGCCTGACGCAAACCGAAGTTATCCTTCTGTGGAGCCATGTCTGACAGATAGTGCTTCAGACACGTCTGTCGAGACTTACTGCTGGATGCCGGTCACAGGGACAAGGACTACCTTACCGTCCTGCTGACGGGCTACGACAAAACGTGGAGACTCAGAGGTTCCGCTGTAGTAGTAGTCGCCTTCTTTTGCCGAAGACATGTCTGAGGGGATGGGGGAAGCAAAACGAGGACGAATGGCGACACCAGCAGACACGGCAGAAGCAAGGTCAGGCTGGGACACGATGACCGTGTCTGAAGGTACCGGAACGGTGCCAGAAATACGATTGCTGTAGTCTCCGGTTTCCTTCGGTACAAAACCAGGGCTCATAGCAAAGTCTCCTCCAAAATGGGGGAAGTTCATGGTTTTGCCGCCAGACTGGTATGTGTCGGTTCCGCTAAATGGGTTCCAGGCAAAACCCCTGTCAAAGTCTCCAGTAGCCATTGTTCCTGCTTGGATTGCAGCCTTCAACTTGGGGTGCATCTCCATCGCAAGGTTAAACGCCTCGAGGGGGAGGTAACCACGGCCTTGAAGTTCAGTAGCAAGGTTGATGATGGAATTAGCCTCAAGCGGGTTGAGGGACATGACTCCTTCCCTCGGATTACCCTGCTCGTCGATGCGTCCAAGTTGTCTGTCGAGCAGGAACGCGTAAGGACCGGAAGGGTACTTCAAGGCAGCGGTACCAAGTTGGGTGGTAGCCTGCCTTCGTCGTTCTTCCGTAATTCTCATCAAGTCAGCCACGCTGACAAGCTGACCACCCTTAACCTCGGGGGTGTTGTATGAAACCTCGATTTTACCGTTTTCGCCAACCTTCTTGTTGACGACCGTAGGCTTGTCGCCAGGAACGACCGGCTTAGCGAGCGTCTGAGTAGTTACGCCAGCAGCTGGCATCAGACGCCTTTCCATGACAACCTTGCCGCTGGCATCTTTGCCTTGGACGTTGGTCCAGACATGAGGAACGCCATCAACCATGTGGACTTCCGGGTCCTTGGCGGTGGCGTTGGAGGGTGCAATACCGGGCAGTCCAGAAAGCCCATGAATAAGATTATCATTCGGGTTGATACCCAACGCAGCAAGACCCGCGGAACGGGCTTCAGGGGTCAAGCCGGTAGCTGGCTTGCCACCCGGGAAAAAGGTATTAGTTCCAAAGAACTCGCGGGTAGCTCCGGTTGCTTGCTGAGGGTTGATGGTGTCGTTCGCAAGCAGCATGGCCCGGATGTGGGGCGGAGTATGGGGGTCATCAAGCATCTTCTTGCGAGCAGCGATGCGGTCCGCAAGGATGGTATTCTCGTTGTTCAACTTAGCCGTCTGACCAAGGTAGACCTGGCCCTTGGCCTGGGCTTCCGGGTCGACAGCGAAGCCTTCAAGGGCTGCGGTAAAAGGGTTCTTGGTAGGGGCCATGGTCAGGTAATTCGTCCGTTATTGTAGAGATTGTAAGCCTGCGGCCTGCGGTTATTCATGCCAAAGCCACCGGTAAATGCACTACCTTGAGCGAGAAGGTTTCCAACCTGACCAGCAGATGAACCAACAAGGGCGGTAGGCGTACCGGCGGCAGTCGCTGCAGCAGGCAGGCCAGCCTTTGCGGCTTCAGCGAGCCACGCTTTTTGAGCCTGGGCCAGGTTGGCCGCCTTTTCAGTTGCGGACATCCATGGAGTCGTGCCCTGTGCGGCGTATCCGCCAGACACTACGGCAAGTGCATTGAGGATGTCTCCAATCTGAGACAGACCTTCACCAGCACGGCTTGCCGTCTCATTTTCGATGTTGGCAACCTGTCCGGAACCACGCTTGAAGTTGCCGATTTTGCTGATGTTTTGAAGTCCTCGAGCGTTACTGATACCAAGGTTCAGGTTGGTGTCAGACAGGGAGCCCATCGAAGCCATGGCTTTACCGGTGCTCTTGTTGACGGCATCGGCTTCCGCCGCCTTGGATGCCGTCTCAGCCTGAACGAGCCGGTTTTGACCCGACTCACCAAGCCTGCTGACCGCATCCCCCACGGGGATTGCGTCGACTGCGGCGTTCATGGCCGTCAGACGCTTGTTCTTGTTGTCCTCGAGCTGAGTTTCCACGCTCATACGCGTGTTTTCTTCGGTGCTACCTGCAAGCAGGGCATCTGCTTCCTTGTTTAGCCGGTCCTGACGTTCTGCCTCAAGACGTTGGACGGCCGTCATAGCCTTCGAGCTCTTTTCGGCTGCGGCGTATTTAGCAGCGGTACCGGCCGCCATGGCCGCGTACGTCAGATTGGTCATCAGTTCGCACATGTTACTGCTTGTTGTCTCCTACCATCCTGGATGACTTGCCTGGGCTGGTGAAGGCAGACATACCGGGAGCCCAGGGCTGGTATGCTTCTACGTTGCGGGTAGACTTGATGATGCCACCCGTAGTCTCGAACAGGGAGCCAAGTCCTTCAAAAGCAGGGGAAGTGTTGAGCATGCCAACACGCTGGCGTGCCTGGTTGGCAGCAAGGGTGTCGTCGCCGCTTGCCATCGTCTGATTGATAAGGTCCGTGCGGTTCTGCTCGACCTGTTGACGGGCCTGGTTGGCGTATTCCTGACCCTTGTCTGCGATACGCATGGCCGCCATGTCACGTTCTCGGTCTACGACAGACATCTGTCTGGCACGTTCAGACGAAGCCAGGTTGCCAGACCGAGCCAGGTTGAATAGCAGGTCGCGGTTGGCGTCCTTGTATTGACGTTCAGCCTCCGGGGCCGCAAAGGCCTTGAAGTCTTCGGCACGCTTCTGGTAGAAACTGTCGTCAAACTGCGAGAAAGTCTGGTTAATCTTCTCCGTTCCGGACTTGATGCGTGCCTGGCGTGCGTCCTCGTCAGCACGAGCACGGGCTGCGGCCCCGCCATCTCCGGATGAAAAGCACATTTGTGACTAATCTGTCTGAAGGCCTGTCTGAGTAAAGGCGAAAAGGTAGAATGTCTCGCCATGCTTCCCGAGCATACGGTTCTCGCCCTCGAACTTAAAGCCCAGGAACTTGAGCCACCGGTGTGCGTCGAGGTGGCCTTCCATGGAACGGCACTCGGCACGCAGGGCTCCCGTGGTCATCACGCCAGGGATGATGATACGCTTGATGTATTTGCCTAACTCAACGGCGATTTCCGAAAACCTGTCCGTACAGAACATGTAGACGTTCCAAAAAGTAGGGCTGATTGGAACAACCCCAAAAACAACCACAGGCTCGTCGTCGTTCGTCTTTACGACGTAACTAATGCCACCAGTCAGACAGATGGACTCAGCCAGGTCATGTGGGTCGTCCGTGAACCTACCGGCGTAGATTTCACGCTTATCCCACTCACGCATGTTCTCGGCTACATACAGAACGTCGGGATAGTTTAGTTCAGTCAGCTTCATTAATCTGGAAGTGAAGGATGAGATTGCCGATGCGTCCGTAGGTATTGCCACGGCTTGTCAGCTTTACGCCGATGTGGGTTCCGATACCTACCGCGATGACGCGTCCAAGCTGGAAAGTGGAGTTGTCGATGATGCCGATGTGGTCCCGGACCTCGGGACGGTAAGGGTCAGTTCCGACGTAGAAGTCCCACGAGCCGTCAGACGTCAGGTCGACGCCCTCGAGGTGCTTCTGGTGGGCTGGTTTGCCGCCATCAAGGTATGGCAGGGTCATGGATGCCGTAGAGCCATCATACTCGTTTCCGGACGTCCCACCATACAGGTAGATAGAGTTGCCGTACCTGGCGTACATGTTTCCCTTGATGGTCATCAACTTGACCGGCAGGATTTCAGGAGTGTAAGTAGACCACGCCTGGATGCCAGCCGTCGGGTAGCTTGAGTGCACGAACATCTTGTCGTAGACGTTCATGATGAGCCGGTTATCGCGTGGCTCGATGACCGAACATGCCGTATTGAAGATGGTCGACTCAGGGATTTCAGACAGCTTTTGTGAGACGATGGTGTCGATGTTGACCCCGACATCCGCAACCTGTGCCTGGCTGGATGAGTCTCGTGCCCGGAGGGAGCGAATACCGCTGTCAGACAGGTAGAAGACGTCCAACTCGCCGTAACTGATTACGGAGCCAGGAGCCACCGTTCCGGTATTCAGGACGACCTGAGACAAGGCATTGTTCTGAGGGTCGACGTCGATTGCCCAAATCTGACAGGAACTGCGGCTGAATACGGCGAGCTTTCCTTGATAGGGGGCTGCGGCCACGAGGTCTTCGGTGCCATTGGTGTTGTTCGACATGTCGATAAAGAACACGCCGATGCCGCTTGATTTCCAATCCTTTGGGTCATCAAGGGCTGAGGAGATGAGGTAAGAGTCTGCCAGCAGGTTGACCTTGGACTTGTAGGTGAAGCAGTAGTTCAGCTTCAGTCCAGCCATGGCTGTCGCTCCGCAATACTTAGGATAGGTCGTGTTGTCTGCCTCGATAATCGTCAAGCCAAGCGTTGAACCTACAGTCTCAGAATGGGTCCCGGAGGTAGATAGGCTAAGCGAAGTGCGTTGACTGACTCCTCCGACAGGATTTACGCCACCTGTGAAGTTGACCAATGCTGAAACCGTGCAGTTTCCAGTTGTCTGAACAGACACGACCTTACCATTGACGGTGTTACCTGTGCCCGTAAGTGCGGTCAGCACGATTTTTCCACCGTCAACCGTGCTGGCAGTCATCTCAAAGCTGGACTGATAGTTATTGATTGCGTCAGCGATGGCTGTTGCCGTCGCCGAATTGGACTCGCTCCAGATTATGGGCGTCCCCATCACCTCAACGCCATCAATCTTCACAGATGAGACGCCATTGAAAGCACCCCCGACAAGGACGGGACGAACGGGAGGGATTACCCATCTACCGTTGTCGTGTTGCGGGTCCTCTCCTGGACGGAAAAATTGGCTTTTCGTTTCAGCACCCCAAGCAAATGAGGCCTCTCCGTCGTTTCTGTCCGCACGAACCACACCCGGGTAAACTGGCCTTGCCGCAAACTCAAACAAGACAACGTCGCCATTATGTGCCGTCGGGTCACCGGTGGCCGACTCAATCCAGAACTCGCAAGGCTTTCGGCCAGACCAGTCGCCCCAATTGGGAGCAAACCTCGCCTTGTATCCGCTTTGGGCGGTATTCAGGTTGATGTAGTAGACGAGGGTGTAAAAGAAGTAGGCTGTTTCATCTGGAGCACTCCCACCCGGTGCTGCGTTCCAGTCGATGCCGCCGATACTTGCGAGATTTAGGATGTCCACGCCGTCGACGAAGATGCCTGTCAGGTTTGGCAGGTTTTCGTAGCGTGTCTGTCTGGCGTTCAGGTAACAGTAGGCCGGGCTGTAAGAGCCGCTTGAAATGGTGAATGAACCCCGAGACAGGACCTCTGGGATTGGCTTAACCGCCGTCTGGGATTTAGTTGGAGTGCCTGCCGTGAACTTTCCAGAAGTTCTTGTCGTGACCGTGAAGTCCTTGCCTTGCGGTCCGATAATCGTGATGCCAGAACCGGTGACAGTCGCGGTGTATCCATCCGGAAGCAGGGTCTTGATGTGGTTCAGGAAGCCTTCTACGTTTCCGTGCGACAGCCGGTAGATGCCATTGACTGAGTCAGGGACAACTTCGCCATTGTAGTAGCAATAGCGTGAACCGTCGTTGAACTCGGCGATGACGAACGGCTTACCGGCGTAGGAAGTGAACGATACGACCTTCGTCATGCTAAACGAAGGGCCGTCAGGGTGGACAAGGCGTTGATAGGTGACGCCAGGAGGGACTTGAGCTGTTTCTGCCGAACCGAATACGAACACCGTGTCTCCGCATCCCTCAAGACCGTAAGTCTCGATGCCTACGTTGCCGACCAGCTTAAAGGCCTTACGCTTCTCGATTTCCCCGCCACGCGTGACGTGGGCATTGTCCATCTCGACAAGACATCCTGGCTCAGAAGTCAGGATGTTGCGTCTCGTATCGAGCCCACGTTTGAAGTTCTCGACTACAAGGTATGACATTGGATTAGTTCTGGACCTTGCCGCCAATCATCCGGTAGGTCGGCTTGACACCGGGAGAGCCGCCACCGTAAGTCGTCAGACCGCCCTTGCCAGACAGGCCACGCAGACGAGCGTAATGCACGTTGGCGAGGTTAAGTTTGGCCGGTGCGTCCGGGGACTTGTTATGGGCAAGGAGTTCAGCGGCCGCGTAAAGCGTCAGAAGGTGGTCGTCGAGCTCACAGACATCCGTGTCTGCGATGAGAGGTGCGAGCTTACGGACACCGGTGAAGCGAAGGGTCATGTCGTTCGACGCAGGAATAGGCCATACCTCAAACTGAGTTCCACCTTCGTAGGTGGCCCATTTGAGCGTAGGGTCCTGGCGTTCGCCTTCATCGGAGTCCATGAAGTTGAAGTCACCGTTGCCGATGCCATACTCCAGCGGACGCCAGACGCCGGAATACTTTACCTCTGTCTGATTGATGCGTCCGAAATCAAGGGAGTTCGGGAAAGCGTAGTAACGCTGTCCGTTCTTGAGTTCGATGTCCCTCGTGACCATGAACATCGGCCAATCGAAGTCGGCCCACAGACGCTCCTGCGTGCGGGAAAGCAGCAGGTTCATCTGGTGGACCTGGTTCGTACCCATGGCGGGGTTCGGCGACGCACCGATTTCGGCACGCAGCTGGTCCCTCAGCTGAGATAGCGACGTGCCGCGAGCCATGTTACTTCTTCAGTTCAGCGACAGGGGCGTCTTCGATGCCGATGTCGACGAGTTTCTTCGGGAGGTTCGGGTTAGAACCAGGAAACGCCTTGGCGATGATGTCCTTGCCGTAGGCGGCGGTCAGACGCTCGACTTCCTTGAGGTTGCCGATGGCGGCGTCGCCCTCGAGCTTGACGTTCCGGATGGAACCGACGCCGTGGAGGGCGGTGAGGATGACGATTTCGGGGACGGTGATACCTTCCTTGACAACGGTGTTGCCGATGTCGCCGGAGAGCAGGATTTCGCAGGTGACGGTTTGCATACGCAGACAGTCAACCAGACACAGACAGGTCTGCAAACAAAAAGAGGGGCCCCCTTTCGGGGACCCCTCGGTTTGACGTCTGTCAGACGGGCTTAGCCCACCTGGTACACCGCCGAGCCGTTGAGCTGGGTGGCGGTCATGCCGCCGGTCCAGGTCATGGCACGGTAGATGACGTACTGGTCGTGAGGACGAGCCGGGTTATGGGTCTTCTTGTCCTCGCCGTCCATGACGTAGAGCTTCAGGTTGCTCTCGTCGATGAAGTAGATGTAGTCCGACTTACCCAGGGTGTCCAGGGTCGGGTCATACACGAACTTACCAACGCCACGCATGCTGATGTCAGCCATGCCGAGCTCCGTGGAGCCGCCGTTCATGAAGCCGGTCTGGGTGTAGATACCCTTCTCGAAGACTTCTTCTTCCAGCTTAGCCAGGGCCGCAGAACCGCAGAAGATGAGGTTCGGCTTGCCGCCGAAGCGGGTCAGCTGACGGACCTCAGCACGGAGGAACTTGGTGAGCGTCTGATTGGTCTTGGAGGCGATAATCTTGTTCGCACCCACGGCCGCACGGTTACGCCAAGCCGGGACGAGAGCACGGTCAAGACCGCCGACGGTACCCGTGGTGGGGTCGTCAGAGATGAAGGCCGTGATGCCCGGGATGAGCTTGGGGTCCTGCGTGCCGTCCTTCCAGAGCATCTCGTTGAACGAGCGAGCCCAGCCTTCAGCCATGTCCGCGAGCTTGTGCTCGAGGAGGCCGGTGAGGGCGGTCATTTCGCGGTCGGAGTGCTTGCTGGTGGAGGCACCGTTGAGGGAGTCGACGACGGAGATACCGTCGTGCTTGAGCTCCGTCAGGGAGACGGTGATACCGGCGTGGATTTCCTTCCACGGGTAGTTGACCCGCTTGAGGTTGGCCGGGTTGTCGTACGTCACCGAGTCAAGGTGCGAGAAGCCCTTGATGGCGGTGGTGTAGTCGAAGATGACCGGGAGGTCGATTTTGCCCTTACCGCCGGGAAAGGACTTCTGCTTGCGGGTGAGGGCCGCGAGCAGGGGCTTTTCCTGGATGGTCTGGGCGAACGGCTTGTCCTTGATGTAGAAGTCGAGCGTAGCAGCCGCGATGTTCTCGAGTTCCTGAGTGGTGAAGGCCATGATGTTTAATCTGGTTTGTAGTTAGCGTGCCGCCGCCAACCGGACAACGTCGAGCAACGTCTTAGGCTGGGGCTGAGCGGAGACGGACGAAACTGAGCTCGTGACGACTTGGGCCGGACGCACAGGGATAATCGACCGCATGGCTTCGTTGACGTCTGCGTAGGCCTTTTCGACCATGCTGACGGCTTCCTGGGCCGATTGCGGAGGTTGCACCTGCAGCATCAGACGGACCTTATCCATCACAAACCGCTGCTTCTTGGAGTAATCGACATCGCGTTTTTTGACGTTCTCCTCCCATGCCACCACGGCGTCGCGGGTCTGACCCATCTTCGCCGTGTTCTCAAGTTCCTGCTTTTGAGCAAACGCCTGTTGCTGCTGTGCAGCGAGGAAGTTTGCCTGAGCCCTGGCTTTCGCCAGTTCTTTCGCGGACTCAATGTCCGCGTCTCCGTTGTCGACACGCTTGCTGATGTCTTCAGGCAAGATTTCGCCGACAACCGGTGCCAATCGCGACAGATGGCTCTGCAGTACCTTGTAAGCCTCGAACGGATTGTGCTTGATGAGGGCCATGACCTGATAGCCTTCTGCCACCTCTTGAGGCGTCAGTTGGTTGTTGGTCATGAACGTCTCAATCTTGTCATACTGTTCGGCACGACTCTTGAAAGAGTCGCGTTCAGACAGTAAGGCCTTCCATCGAGGGTGATTGTGGAACGGAAGTTTGTCCTCGGCCTTGCCGTCGGTGGTAGCGTCGTCCTTGACCGCTTTTTCTCCACCTTCGGCATCCTTGGATGCGACTTCGTTATTCCCCGCAGGCGACGAACCCACGTCGGATTTACCCGCAGCGACGCTTTTTACGACATCGAGTAGGGTAGTCCGCTTTTTGTTAGCGTCTGTCTCCGAGGCGGACGGGGCCTGCGGCACATTATTAGCGTCCGAACCACCGTTCACGTCTTCAGGCTGCTGGCTCACAGCATTTTCCTGGGAGGGAACGGTGTTTCCGTTGTTTTTGTCGGTATTTTCCGCAGCCGACGAGGCTACCGGGTTGTTATCGTCTGTTTCCATGTGGGATAAGTCACACTTTGTCTGTGTCTGCAGACAAAGCAAGCGTTTTTACGCCATCATTTGAGGCGGCGTCTGATTGTCTGTCGTCTGAGGGCCAGGGGCACCAGGAGCAGCACCCTGGACGGGTGCATTGTTGGCTCCTTCGGCTCCCTGAGCGTTAGGATTGCCTTCCGTGGTAGCGGCGGCGTCTCCAGCCATGGCCTTTTGGTTGGCGTTCATGGCGACAATGGACGGGATGGTGGCAACGATGAGGTCCGTGGTGTCCAGACGGTCATCCAGGCGGCGGAACGTTTCCTTGGCCAGGAAATCCGGAGGAATACCAGGGATTTGCATCAGGATGGGGGCCATACGCTCCCAATTCTGCAGTTCCTGGGCCTTATTCGGGCGTCCGGAGGAGCCAGCCTCGATGTCGAGGTAAAGTTGCTCGGCAATTTCCTCGCGGGTGAACTGGGGCCAGACAGCACCAGGGCCGACCACCTTGGTAACGTACTCCTGGGAGAACTCCTTGAGCATGACCTGACCGGCTGCACGGCAAATCAGGCCGAGGAACTCGTCAAGGTCGTCTACATTGGAGCCGACCGCAGACATACGGCTGGACTCGGCCACGGAAACCTCGGTGGCCGTGGTTCCGGAGGCCGCCGTGCCGCCGATGTTGGCCTCCTGGGAGCCCAGGATACGAAGCGTGTCATCAACGAGCATGCTCGTATCATACAAAGCAGGGTCGATGGCGACCGGCTTGATGTGCTGGAGGATGGCGTCGACAGGCTGACCGGGCTGCAGGCCGCGAAGTTCGATGATGGCGTGGGCAGGACGCTCGGCGAGGTTCATCTTGTCCTTCTCATCCATCATGCCGAAGGGCACGGCGTAGGCCGGGCGGTTGGCGTGACGATGCTCACGCAGACCTTCGCGTGCACGGTTGTATTCGACCTGGATAGGACGGATGAGCGAGACGTCGGACTGCGGGAAGATGCACTTCTCGTTCTCGACCTCGTTAAAGACGAGGGGGAAGATGGGCCAGAAGCCTTCGAGTTCGGGCCACGGAGACTCCGGTTCAATCAGAAAGTCATGGAAGCCGTCGACGACGACGTACTTCATCTTGTCCTTCTTGGAATAGACTTCCCATACGCAGCAGCGGTCGTCTGAACGCTCGCCGTTGCCACCGATTTCAGGGTGGGCGATGTTACGGCCCTCCTTGTAGGAGTTGTATTCGTTGCCGATGTCCACCTTGTAGACTTCCTTGATGTCGTCAGGGCTCATCATGAACTCCTGAGCGACCCACTCCGCACCGAGGAACGAAGAAAGATGGCGGCACTTGGGGTCGACGATGATGCTGGTAGACGGAGGGAAGTCGAAGACGACGCCCTCACGGACCATGACTTCAGGCTTCTCAGACAAGTCACGCATCATCAGACGCAGACGCTCAAGGTTGGCTTCGTTATCCTTGATTTCACCGTCTTCGACGTCCTGCGTAAGGCGTTCGACGGCAGCGATTTGCTCCGTGATGTCACGGATTTTCTCGGCATCCTCCGGACGACGCTCGGTCACACGCTCAAAGCCAATCTTGACGTAGCCGACGCCGGTCACGCAGACACGACGGACGAGCTGCTTCATCTGAGCCTTGAAATTGGGCTGCTGCTCGGAGATGACGTGGTCGAATACGAGTTCAAGCGTCTTGGCGACCTTGTCCAGCATGACACGCTTCTGCGAGCCTTGCTGGAAATCCTGCATCAACGCCATGGCGTTGGGGTCAGGAGGCATGCCTTGCTGCATGGCCATGGCAGACATGGCCTGTGCGGACTGCAATTCAGACATGGACTCGCTCCAAAGCGAGTATTCCAGACGCTTCTTACGCTTGGCCGTGGCTTTCGGGTTCTTGCAATACAGGGCCGCGACACGCTGAGCGATGTGACGCTGGGTGATGTTGGCGACATAACGACCTTCGTCGCCGCCTTCCCATTGTTTGCCGGACACGAAGTCCATGTCGTCACGCATACGCTTAAACGCGGACTCATGCTTGGCCTTGCCGGAGCGGACCTTCTCGCAGATTTCCTTGACGAGTTCGAGGCGAGCCTTCGGCGGCTCCATCACATCACGACGGATGCGACCTTGGCCAGGCTGCTGCTGCATGGGAGCCATGCCAGGTTGCTGCGGCATCATGCCGGGCATCATGGGGGGTTGTTCGGGAGGGACGCCCCCCATCATCATCATGTCGTCTGACTCCATTTGTCTGCAGCGTGGTTAGAAACCTCCCAAACGCAACTGCTTTTCCCGGCGTTTCTGGTCGTTGGACGCCTGCTTAAGCCATCCCATGCTTCCGACGGGAAAACCCTTGGGCTCAGACAGGACCGGAACGCGGGCACCAAACTGCTTCGACAGACCGAGGCCGATGTAAGCCAGGGCGTCCACGAAGTCGTCATGCTTGGCGGCCGGGAACTTGAGGAGTTCCTGTTCGGCGTCCTGATACCAGGGGGCGAACTTAGGAAAACGGACCTTCCCCATGGCCATACGGCCACGGATTGCCTGGGCTCGCGTCTGTTTGTCCTTGGCAGGGGTGACCTCATCCACGGCCGCGTAGATGCCACGCTCCTGCATACGCTTTCTGAGGAACGGACCGATGGATTTGGAGATGTGTCCGCGTTCGGCCCACCACATGAGCGGCTTGTAGCGGTCAATCAGGTCAATCATGGCCTCGACTACGTCGTCCGTCTCGGCCCGACGCCACCAGACGTCAGGCAAAATCCAGATGTCATCGTTGCTGTCGACCCCGACTGGCAGCAAAACCGTGGCGTCACGGTCCTGGTCTGCCGAAACAGCGTGGTCAGACGCGATGTAGACCATCAAATCCTTGGGCAATTCGGCTGGAAGATAGGGTCTGAGCCAGTCTTTCCTGAAGAAATCACCGTCATCCGGTGCCGGTTGGCCCTGGTAGAGAGAAGCGAAGCCCCTGGGGTTCAATGATTTGGCTCGATTTAGGAATGTTTCGTCGAACCGCTGGGGCCAAAGTGCCTCGCCAGGCTTGCGACCCATGGGGTCATCATTCATGGCGAGAGCCGGTAGGGCCAAAATCTTCCAATGCTTGGCTTCCTCGGCGTTGTAATAGGGGTTGGTAGGGTCAATCAGACGTCCGATGAGGTCGTCCTCATGCCATCGGGTCATGATGATAACGACACGGCTGCCGACGGACATCAGACGGGACATGGCGACGTCCGTGAACCAGGCCCACATCTTATCTCGGGTGGATTTGGACTCCGCTTCGTCTCGGTCCTTGATAGGGTCGTCGATGACGAGCAGGTCGGCACCTCGGCCGGTCAGCGAGCCGCCTCGTCCGACGAACATGGCCTGTCCGCCTTCGATTGTCTGAAGCAACTCCGCAGACGCGGAGCCCTTGCGGAGCTGGCAGCCTGGAAAAACCTGGCCGAACACCGGCATCTGGACGATTTCACGGACAGCACGACCGAAATCTCGGGCGGTATCCTCGTTGTAAGTCGCGAAGATGGTGTGGCGATACGGGTCTTTGCCCATGAACCACGCCGGAAAGCGGCGTGAGGCCAATTCGGACTTACCATGACGCGGCGGCATCGTGATAATCAGACGCTGGATGGAGCCCTTCTCCACCTCCTCGAGTGCCGCAGCGATGACTTCGTGGTGCTTGGCCGCCTGGTAGCGGGAGCGGTCGATGTCATCAGGGTCGTCAGGGTCCGGAAGCGTCATCTTGGTGAACTCAAGCAGGCTTGAGCGTGCACGCTTCAGGCTAAGGAGGCGTTTGGCCGCCTTAATCTGACGGGAGTAGGCCTCGATGGCCTCCTCCCTCGAGTATTCGGTTTTTTCCTCGGACATCAGGCGAGCTTCACGGCAAGCTCGGCCTCAACTTCGGCCTTGGTCGGCTTGATGATGAGGTCCAGCTTGGAGTGAGACTTGCCGCCCTTCTTGAACTCAGACAGACCAAACAGACGCTTGGCCTCAAGGTCGACGAAGGCGACCCAGGAGTTTTCAGGGATGACGATGGTTTCGTGGTTAGCTTTCATGGTTACATGTAGTATTGAGTGTAATAGGAACCGGTGCCATCGGCAAAGACGTAGACGCCGTCCTCGCTGACGTATCCGAGGTAGGTTCCGTAGCTGTAGTAGCTGAAATTACCGTTCATGGTGTAGTATGAGCCAGTTCCGTCAGCGTAGCGGTCTTCCGCCCAGGAGGCATAATCAAAGTAGTAGTTGTTGCTACCCGAAGAACTCATGTAGGTCAGCTGGTAGGTTCCACTGAAGTAACCAAGGTAGGTTCCGTAGGACGGGTTTCCGCTGCCGCTTCCTGACGTGTCTTCGACGTAGTATCCGCCCATGCCGTCGTACTTGACCACACAAGAGTTGCCGCTGTCGTAGATGACATCGCCATACTGAGCGGACCATCCACCCGTGTATTCATGGTATGTGCTTCCGTATCCGTCAGCACGGATGTGACCGGAGCCTACGCTGTAGGTGTAGGTTCCGCTGCTGGAGCAGCCGCTCCACGAAAGAGTAGACTCAGACAAGGTCACGCTATTCTGGAGGCAGAAGCCGTAAGGGTACCAGCAGCCGTCCTGGTTGTAACCTCCGCTGGCGTAGGTTCCTCCGCTTCCGTCTGCGTAGACTTTGTTGCTGTAGAAGTTTCCACTCCAGCTTACACCCTGGGCGTCGGCAACGTTCTCGACGTAATCGCAGGACGAAGACAGCAGGGTTCCGGACGGAGGGAAAATGAGGTCGCCGGTGACAAGCCAACCGTCAGGAGTGCACACGGCCTCAACATAAGACCTGGCACCGCGGGTAAACGTCTTGCCGTCGATGTTGATGGCGTTCGTGAACTGGATGGGGAAGCTTGCGTTTCCGCTCTGGTAGAAGAAGTAACGCTCACCGAAGTTGTACCACGGATTGCCGAAAGTAATCTTTCCGTTTGAGTCAGATGCGTAATCCAGGACGTAAAGGTACCCGGGACTGTAGACCGTCATCTGCTGCTGATAGTTCTGATTGATGACCGGAAGCGTGGACTTCTGAAGCTTGTTTGAGTTCTGAAGCGATAGAACGTCGTGGACATGGAAGCTTTCGGCCTTGTTGTTTAGTGCCGTCTGCAGACCGGTGACGTTGGCGATGGTATGCGTGTGCGTGGAGTTGGCCTTTCCGTTCAGGGTTGTCTGAAGGTTGGTGATGTCTGAAATCGAAGACGCAGACAACTTCGTCCACGCTTCAGGATGTGTTACGGGTCCATAACCAGCCGCACCGACGTAGGTGTTGAAACGATAGATGAAGTTACCAAGCCAGACTACGTCGTTCGCATTGTAGACCTTGAAGTTGTCGTACTCGGAGATACCTCCTCCGGAGGCGGCAACTTCAGTCCAGGCAAGGTTCTTGCGGGCATACTGCTTGCCGTCATCAGGTGCGTCAATCTGGGCCCACCAGTTGGAAATCGAGTCGTTGACGTTCTGGGCAACCACACCCCACATAGTGGATTTCATCAGGGTGTTGCCCTGTGCAGACTGGAAGTCCTGAAGCGTAATCAGACGGTTGTCGCCATTGTATCCCCATTCGCTGCGGATGCGAAGCAGCGAGTTACGCATGATGGAGGCCATGATGGACATACGCTTCAATAGCACCGCACGGCGGTGTGCGAGCGTAAGCACGCGTCTGTCTTCCTGGTTGGAGCCAGGCAAGGCGAACGTGCTGTCTTCGTGCATGCCCTCGATGCCCTGACCAAGATAGGTTCCGAAGTTATTGAAAGGTTCCGCAAGTACGAACAAGCCGGAGGCCTCGTTGAAGACGAGGCCGAAATTGGAACGCAGGAAGTTGCTGACGCTCAAGTCAAACGTCACACCAGTCCAGTCGCCTTCATTCGGGTCGACGTACATGTGGAACATCGACTTGAAGCGATTGAACAACGCCAGGTCAGACTGAGCCGTCACATCAAGGCCGAGGTTGATGATGGACTGCGACTTGCTCGCGACGTCAGCAAGGTTCTGGTCTGCATCCAGCATGTTTCCATACTGGCTGTCCAAGGTGTTCTTCAGGATGTTGACGCTGGACAACGCCTGTTGTGCTTCATCGCGTGCGTTGAGCGTAGACTGCTTGTGGGACTGCGTCTCTACTTCCGCAGACGCGGCCGTCGACGCGGCTGCGTTTGCTTGCCCTGCCCAGGTTTGGGCTTCAGCGGCTTTCGTGACCGCGACGTCTTTGGCTGCGACGGCGGGAGCGATTGCGGCGTTGGCTGCGGCCGCATGAGCTTGAGCAGCATTTGCATGGTTTCCCGCAACTGTTGCAGAGGCAGAAGAAGCAATCGCTGACTGAGCGGCGGCTGAGACGAGGGGCTGGAGTTGTGCATAAACCTGGGAATAAGATTGGGTTGCGATTGCCTCGGGGATGCCGGTGCTCTCGAAGGCTTGCGGGTTTAGCTTGCCGTCAGACCGCTGGATTTCAGACAGACGAGAAATTACGGAGTCTACCGTGATTTTCAGGGCGTCAAGTTCGCCGTCAATCTGTACGCCGGGCTGCTGGACGGTCGGATTGGTAGTGCTGAACGTCTCGAAGTTGAACAGACGGTCGTACGGGACGGGCGGCAGAGACATGATGCAGACAACATCTGTGCTGCTGTCATAACTTTGCAAGTCAACAAAAAGTAGGGACTTCTTTTAGCCCCAGATTTTTTCGCGGGGCACCTGAGATGTACGCGGACGGTCGCGGGCGGGGGCGTGCCCGGGGGTGCGTGCGGCGTGCACGCCCCCACATGGCGTGTGCACCTGCGGCTGGGCGGGCCCGCACCTGCTCATGCCTGCTTGGGCACCTGCACATCCGGGCAGGCATCCACAGGCAGACAGGCAGGCAGGTGCTCGGACGCAGACAGGCTGGCGAGTGCATCCGCACCAGCCTGCACAAACGCCTGCAGGGCGTGCTCGTCCATGTCCGCAAGTGGGCCTGTCCATGCAGGTAGCCCCAGCCGTGTCTGCTGTGCGGCCAAGCCCATGCCAGCGTGCTCCAGCGTCCAGCGTGCGGCCTGCAAGCGGACATTGGCAGGCGTGGCCGGGTCCTGCATGAGCCCACGGATGCACCCCCAAGCCAACGCCGCACCCTCGGTCCGCAACCCGGTGTCGAGGGCCGTCTGGATTGCCTCCCGGACATGGGGCAGTCTGAGCAGACGAGGACCCGAGTGCTCAGACAGGCCGACAGACCGGCAGGCCGAGGCCACGCATCCACCGTTGCGAACATAGGCCGCCACGAACAGCGTCTGGGGCTCAGTCAAACAGTCGGCAGACACCGCTGAGACGAACCGACCGCCGACACCGTTTCGGACACCGCCAGACCGAGCCACCAGACCAGAGCCAGACACTTTTTTTGTCATAGGGTTTTGACCAATGTTTTCAAGGGTCAGACCGACATTTGCAACATCGGATTTGGCACCAATTTGTCGGATTGAGTTGACACATTGTCGGTGGCCGTCATGGTGGTCATCGCCAAACGGCACCCAACCATGACCCACAACACCCCCGACGCCACCCAGCCGACCCTCGTCATCGGCATCACCCAGACCGCCCTGCAGACCGCCGGGCTGTCCTCGTCCGGCTCGACCAGCCAGACGGCCACCGCCCCCTCGGCCCAGAACAGCCGTGGCGGGTTCGGCAACGAGCCCAGCCCGGGTTCCGAGCCCGGCTCGTCCGGCCAGCCCGAGCAGGGCGGGCAGGCTCCCGGCCAAGTGGGCAACCCCAGCGGCCTGTCCGCTGGTGAGCCCAACGCCAACGCCACGGCCAACGCCCAGACGCAGACCCCCAGCGGTGCGTCCGACCCTCAGTCCGGCTCGTCCGGCGAACCGGGTCAGACGCCCAGCGAACCGGGTCAGACGCCCGGCGAGCCCAGCGAGCCCGGCCAGCAGGCAGGCGAGCCCGGCCAGACGCCCAGCCCCAGCGGTGCGTCTGAGCCCCAGCAGGCCCAGACCAGCGAGCCCCAGCAGGCCCTGCCGGACGCCAGCGACCTCGAGGCCCAAATCGGCCCTCGTGGCCAGACCAAGGTGACCTCGGACAACCGGGGTGCCGTCCGCAAGTGGCTGACCCGCAAGGGCGTGGCCTACAACCCGGAAGGTGCGTGCAAGGGTGCTGGCAAACTGTCCGTGTCCGAACTGTCTGCGGCCTACAATGACACGACCGACCAGACGCTCCGGGACCTGCTCGCTCAGCAGGGCGGCCAGACCAGCCCTCAGACGAACGGTGCGAACCAGCCTCAGACGCCCTCCGGCCAGCCCGAGCCCAAGCAGGCTCAGACGCCGCAGACGCCCAAGGCCCAGACGCCTACCCCCAGCGGCCTGCCCGAGCCCCTGCCCAAGCCTGTGAAGGTGCCCTCGAACATCCGCAAGCACGCCCTGCATGACGAGTGCGTGGACCTGCTGACTCCCGGCGGCTTCGGGGTGTTCGTGTTCGGCCCGGCTGGTTCCGGCAAGACCACGCTGGCTCAGACGGTGGCTCAGACGCTCGGTCTGGACTGCTACATCGCCGGGGCCGTCCAAAAGGACTTCAAGGTCCTCGGCTACAAGGACGCCCGGGGCGAGTATCAGACCACGCCCTTCCGACAGGCTTTCGAGCATGGCGGTCTGTTCCTGTTCGATGAAATCGACGCCTCCAACCCGCAGGTCCTGCTGGTGCTCAACGCCGCCTTGGCGAACGGCATCTGCGACTTCCCGGACCGCACCGTGAAGGCTCACCCCCGCTTCCGCTTCATCGCCTCGGCGAACACGAATGGCGGCGGTGCGACTGCCCAATACAGCGGCCGCAACAAGTTGGACGCCGCCTCGCTCGACCGCTTCGCCGTCCTCGAGTGCGACTACGATGACGCCCTCACGGACAGCGTGGTCCGGTCCTACGGTCTGACCGGGGCCGTCCTCGAGGAAGCCCTCGAGTGGGTTGCCACCGTCCGGGACTACCGTCTGGCGGCTCGTGCGAACAGCATCGACCTCGTGCTCAGCCCTCGTGCCGCCTTCTTCGGCGTCCGGGTGCTGGCCGCCGGGGGCAAGCAGTTCCGCAAGTGCAAGGACCTGCTCGACTGCTTCATCCTCAAGAAGGTGTCTGACCCCGAGGCCCGCAAGCGTCTGGCCAAGTTCGGCGAGGCCGCTGTCAACGCTCGCCGCAACCCCGCCCAGCCGACCGCCTAACCCAACCGCAGACAAGCCTGCTCGCCGGACGAACGGCGGGCAGGCCCCTGCACCCTCTCACCCACCCAAACACACACACAACACACATGGCCCTCATCGACAACACCCCGCTTCCCCGCCACAAGGAGAAGCGTTACTACCAAACCCCCGGCGTCTGTCTGAAGTCCGACTTCAGCAACGCAGACCGCAGCAAGAACTATGTTCTGCTCGAGGCAGACAGCATCGACACCTACCTCAAGTGGCAGGCCGAGTGCGAGCCGTCTGTCAGCGGCTGGCGTGAGTCCCGGTCTGCGTCTGCCAAGCAGTCGTGGGACCTCAAGGCCGGATGGGACGGCTATCAGACGCTGGTGTCTGACGGCTGGCCGAAAGGCGTGGCCAAACTCAAGACCGCCGTTGCCGCCCTGCCCTCGTCCATCGGCTTCGGACGCATCCCGGACTCGGATGTATGCGGTGACTCGCTCAACATCCCGGCGTTCGTGGCTGGTGACCCCTGCCATTGGGACTGCGACCCGGACGAGGACGCAAGCCTCGGACAGACCAAGGTCATCCGTCTGATTGTCCCGGTCGGTGCCCTCGCCGGATACGATGCGGACTACCTCTACAACCGAGGTGCGGCGGTCGTGGCCTGCATCCGTAGCATCGAGGCCGCTGGCTACCAATGCGAGGTCTGGGCCGAGTCTGCGAGCAAGTCTGCCCCCGAGGCTGTCTGTCAGCGAGTGAAGGTGAAGCACGCCGGAGCCTCGCTCGACCTCAACAACCTCGCTGTCTGGCTGGCTCACCCGGCGGCCTTCCGCCGAGGCTTCTTCGCCGGGCGTGAGTGCCTCTGGTCTGTGCAGACGCCGAGTGGTAGCGTGGACGGTCTGCTGGGCGGCTACGGTGGCACCTGCTACGGTCCCACGGAAGGGCTCGAGGCCGGGAGCATCTACCTGCCCCTCGCCGCCCACGGACGGCACAGCACGCCGCAGGCCAGCCTCGAGACGCTGTCTGCCGTGTTCACCAAGGCCGGGTTCCTGCTCAAGTTCAACTGAGCAGACAGACAAGGACGAAACGCCGTGAGGCGTCCGTGGGTAAGGCCCACGCTGACGAGTCCAGACGCAAGCACTCAGACACTCTCACCCAAACCCAACAGACACACATGGACTACAACACCCGCAAACTCCTCCACATCCTCGTCCGTGAACTCGACGACGCCCACCTCCGGGTCCCGGTCGCTCTCGCTCATTCGGAACTCGCCCACAAGGACCTCAAGCGTCTGCAGACGGAGGGCGTGACCGGGCCGGAACTCGCCTCGGCAGACGCTCGCTACAAGGCTTCGCTCGACTACTACGCCGCCTGCATCACCTGCCTTGACGACACCCGCAAGGCTCTCGCCGAAGCCATCGGCTAATCAGACAGACAACCTTTCATCCCAACCCAGACACACCATGAAGCACACCAAGAAACTCATCCGTTCCCTGCTCGACGAAATCGAGGTCGCTAAGGACAAGGTCAGCGACTGCGAGCGAGAATACATCCGGGCCTCGTCTGCCCACAACCGTCTGCTCAGCCAGACGGACGACGGCGAGCGTCTGGCCAAGACCCACGCCCGGTGCAACGACGCCGTCAAACGCTGGACCGAGGCGAGCGACTTGCTCGACGACCTCCAGACCAAACTCGACACCCTCCTTTCCTAACACGCTTGACAACCTACAAACTGTCGGCATAGTGCCCAATCTCCAACCACCCAGAACATGACCCAGCCCAATGAAAACAAGCCCACGGACAACCTGTGGGAGTCCACCAACAAGGCGACTCACGACCGCCTCGCCAACCGAGTCCGTGTCGGCTTGAACGCCGCCGTTGACTCGCTCGAAAACCTCGAGGCTCTCCGGGTCAAACTCGACTCGGCCATCTCGCAGGCTCAAGCCGCAAGGGACACGCTCAAGGACGCAGACTTCTACCTGTCCGTCTACGACTACGAGCAGGTTGACCCTCGCTGTGCCGACGCCCGTGGTTTTCTCCTGTCTGCCTACCTCGGTCTGTCTGTCCTCGGCTCGCTCAAATCCAAGGTGAGCATCCCGGACGACACCGCCTACCGCCCGAACGCCTAACCCACCCACTCACCCCCAGACACACCTCCACACACATACGAACATGAGCACCAACGAACCCACCCCCACCGCCACCCTCATCCGGGAGCACCTGCATCAGCACCTGCTCTCGTCTGAGTTCATCCCGCTGTTCAACACCGGCCGCATCGTCATCACGAACGGCGTGCAGGACCGCTTCAACGAGCAGACGCTCGACACCGTGTCTGAACTGCTGACCGCCCACTCGTGTTGCGATTGGGGCAACGCCATCCCGGCTGGCGATTGGCAGTCGAACGACGACCCGGGCAACATCGAACGCTTCGAGCGTCTGCCGTCTGCGTATGGCAAGGACTTCGAGCCCTGTGCCGTCCGCAACCCGGGCCGTGTGCTCGCCTCGTGGCGTCTGCCCGACTCGTCCGAGTCCGTGTGGGTCACGACCGAGTCCACGGACGAGGGCATCGTCACGACCGTCCTCCTGCCCAGCGAATACTAACCGACAAACTGTCGCTTGACAAATCAAACAACCCAGCAATACTTCCCACCGATGAGCAAAACCTCCAACAAACTCAAGGCCCTCGACGCCGTCCTCAAGGCGGTGCTCGAGGCTTACATCGAACTGCGAGACAAGGAAAAGGACCCCGCCCCCTTCAACCGGGTGCTGGCCACGGACGACCCCTTCGCCGACCTCGCCAACAAGTGCGTCAAGGCGTTCACGGACGCCGGGCACCCGGTCACCATCCCGCTTCTGGCGAGCCTGTGCCGGACCGCCTACACGGACAGCAAGCGTAAGGACAAGCACGCCTTCCCCCTCGAACGCTACAACGCCGAAACCCTCATCGACCTGTCTGTCTGGTTCGCCTCGAACCGATAACCTTTTCACCCACCCAGAATACCCACCCAGAAAATAATACGAACATGACGAACAACAACGACAAGAACCCCAGCAACGGCACCCCGCCCGAGCACGCCATCGCCACGAGCCCGCAGGACCTGCTCAACTTCCTCGGCTTCATCAGCAAAGGCACGCTCATCGGGGCCGTGACCGCCGCCGCCATCAAGGACGACCTGTCCAAGTTGGTGAAGGCCCTCGACGCCGGACAGACGGCAGACGCCAAGGTCCACGCAGACCAAATCCGGCAGGGCCTCAACCTGCTCGGCAAGGCTGTCTGCACCCTCGGTCAGACCATCGTCCGTCACGACGAATACATCACCCGCAAATGCGAGGAGCGTGGTATCCCGGTGACGAGCGTGTCCGAGAACCTCATCGACGACTTCAAGTTGTCTGGCGAGGACTTCCTCAAGTCCTTCTTCGATGAGGCCGAGGGCAACGGCTTCGTCGAGGACCCCAAGGGTCCGTTCAACAAGAAGAAGTCCGCAGACAAGAAGCCGGGCTACAAGGACAAGAACTTCGACCCGCACGACCGCTTGGACGGCTTCGACCCGGACAAGCATCGGTTCAACTAAGGCCGAAACATCAGACGGAGTCATGGCCGTCTGGTGTCCGTGGAGTTATGCTCCCGCTGACGAGGCCGTCAGACAAACCACCTTCACCCATGCTGCACAAGCACAACACCAACAAGAGCGAAGCCACCCCGGCGACGCAGAACCACCGAGGCAGGCCCCGCCTGTCCCTCTCGCACCTCACCACGGCCTCCGGCATCCGGCAGGCGGTGAAGCGTGACCTCGTCACGCTCGAGGAAGCGAACAACCAGACGGTCAAGGCCCTGCACAAGTGCGGCGACCTGCTGTCGTCCCTGTTCGGACAGACCCACGCCGTCCCGGCTGGTCTGACGCCGGAGACGCACCGCATCGCCCTCGTCGTCGAGGCCATCGCCTGTCTGCACGACTCGGCGACCAAGGTCCACGAGGTCATCGACTCCCGCAAGCCGGACAGGTCTGCCGGACGGTCTGACGAGGTCCTCGCCAAGGCCCGGGCTCGTCGCTGGTCCAAGGCCAAGCGGTCCAAGTCGGCCAAGGCGGCGTGGGCTCGCCGCAAAGGAAAGGAGGTGGCCTAATGTCTGCCGTCATCAACGCCCGGGTCACGCTGGCCTATTCGGTCAGCGGCGTCTCGCTCCCGGACGAGGTGCCCATCGACCCGCTGGAGTTCGGCGAGTTCGATGACCGTCATCCCATCGTCCGCAAGGACGGTGTCTGTCTGTCGTCCGTCTCGTGCGACTCCTACTCGCTGTCCACGGACGGCGAACGCACCGTGTTCAAGTTCGTGACCGAGTGGGTGTTCACCTGTGAGGACAAGGTCGCAGACCGCCTGGCCAGCATCCTGTCTGACCCGGCGAACACCGACCCCGGCGTCCTGTCCTTCGACCTGTCCGTCGAGGACGAGTTCGGACGCTCGTGGGACCTCGATGCCGAACCGTGGACCGTCTGCGAGGTCCGCAAGAATGTGGGAGGTGCGTCGTGAGCGACGGACAAGAGGCGACCAACCCGCCGGACAAGGAGTCCCGGGTCCGCAGGCTCAAGGAGGGCAAGGCTGAGCAGACGCTGTCCGTCTGCGTCTGGGCTTCGGCCAAGCACAGCAAGCCCATCCTCCTGTTCCCGGACGAGCAGTTGGAGGCGTTCGAGGACGAAGTCACGGACCCGGACAACCTCGTCATCAAGGACCGCGTTGACGGCGACCGTCTGGAAATCCTGTCTGTCTGGGTCCTGCCGAACTTCCTGTCCAACCGCAAGGGTCACGGCTCCCGGAAGTATCTGTGCACGCAGGTCCGCTTCATGGTCTGCGTGGATGTTCGGACTGCGGACGGATGCCAGACGCCGGAGGCCAAGGACGCCGTCCTCGAACTGCTCAAGCGTCTGTGGTGGCAACTGCCGACCATCAAGCCAAGGTCGATGACACCGCACGCCTTGTCTGTGGCCAACACTTCGGACAAGGTCGTCTGGGGTGCACGCCGTTCGTGCAAGCCGGGCATGGGCGTCAGCAAGGACCTGTTCGAGGCCATCGAGCCCGAGGTCATGCTCATCACGGAGGAGGACGCTGGCAAGGGCGGGGCCCAGACATGAAGGGCGTCTGGGTCTATGCCTTCTTCGTCCTGCTCAACGCCATCCTGTTGGGGCTGGTGTTGTCGGCCTGCCTAAGCAAGGCAATCATGCCACGCCTCTGAGCGTGGTCGTTCAAAGGGTCAGCCTCCGGGCTGGCCCTTTTTTTTGGCCTGCTCGCTGGCCCTCAGAGCCTCGTTCAGCCATGCGGGAGGCTCCGGGCTCGGGTCGCAGGGGTAGCCCTGCCTCTCGGTCCAGCCAGAGGGCTGGAACGCAGGCTCGTAGGGCTGGACCCAGACGGTGACTCCGGCGTGCTCGAGGTCGGACCAGACCTTGTCCACGGTGAGCGACGAGACGAGGCAGTCGTCTGCGATGACGCCCTGTCTGGTCAGACAATCGAGGATGAGTTTGGCGAGGTTGTCCGTGTCAGGTCTGGAGACATGGGGCGACCCTGTCTGTCTGCCACGCTTCGGCTTCCGGCCTGCGACCTTCTGGAACGAGAAGCGGAACTGCATCTTGACGGACAGGGCGTCTGTCCCGAGCAGACCGGGCAGGGCTTGCTTGCCTCCCGTGATTTCGAGTGCCTGCTTGCAGGCTCGCTCGACTGCTGAAATCCACAGACGAGCGTTCTTGTCTGCGGTGCTGATGACCCGGCCCGCAGCGAACCTCGGTCTGGGTTGCGGTCTGGGCGTGCCTACGGCGATGACGGTCAGACCCGGATGTCTGCGGATGTCTGGATGTCTGCTCGTCTGACCTGCGTCTGCGTTTGCGGCTGCGTTTTGCACGGGAACATACGAGTGACTTAGTGTCGGAAAAGCAAGACTTAGTGTCGGGGTTCGCTACATAGGATGTAGTGTCTGGTGGCACACCTGCGAAGCATGGGTGTGCCCATGAGGACACCATTCTATTATTAGGACTCGCGTCCTCAAAATTAAGTAGCGTGAAATCAACGACTTACAGATTTCCAAAAACCGTTTGAGGACGCTATTCACAGGACGCAGACAAGTTGTTGTAATACAACCACTTGCGTGTCTGGCGTCCTCAGAGTCATTCACAAGGACACGCCCAACGTCCTCGTCTGTGAACGACTTAGTGTCGGGATACAAAACTTTAATAATCTACGCAAGACTTAGTGTCTGAGATGTCTGTCAGACAACCGGCTCAGACAGATTACGCTATTAACACGGGGGTAAATTAACGTAATCAACGAAGTTGATTACGTTAATTTATCCGAGCGTGTCAAGCGGTTATTTCAAACTTTCTTTCAACCTCACCAACGCCCTTTGTTTATGGGCCGGTGCTCTGCTTGGGTTGAACCCTATCCGACGGAAGCCGTCGAAGCCCATGGCATACGACAGGTAGACCTGCTGAGGCGACGGGTGTGGTACCCCGGCCTTCCTCAGACGGTCCATGTGCAGAGCCAGCAGCCAGCTCGCCAGCTGTCTGGCCAGCTCCGGGTCGGCCGTCCGAGGTATCGGTCTGAGCCCATTCAGGGACCTGAACCGGTTTGCGTCCTCCCAGGCGGACGGCCAGATTTGCCACGCCGAGATGGCCCTGCCTCCGTCTCCGACGGCGGCGTGGTCCATGCGGGACTCCGTCACGGCCACGGCGGTCACCATCTTGTCGGACGGCATGGCCACGGCCAGCAGCAACGCGGCAATCATTCGGACCTCACCCCGAAGGTGTCGTTGCGGACGAACTTGAATTGGTCCGAGGTGAAGTGCCGGAGCACGCCGTCCTTGTCGAGCACGATGGCGAACACGTCGTTGGCGAACGTGCCGCCGTCACGGACATAGACCAGCATGCCGTAGCCGAGAGGCGTCTCGACCGGCATCGGGTTGCGGAACTCGTGTATCATAGGTCCCTCCGTTTGACTTGGTTCTCGTAGGTCTGCCACTTGCCTTCGGCGTATGCCGTCACCATGGCGGTCACGGAGTCCTCAGACCACCAGATGTTGACCCGGAAGTCCTCCGACTCGACGGAGGCCGAGCCGTTCGTCCCGGACACGAAGTCCTCGATGGCGTTGACGAACATGTTCTGGGCCCATGCGTCGAAGCCGAGGCGTTGGATTTGCTCGTTCATTTGCTGTCTGGGTTGATTTCCTCGAAGGTGGTCTTGCCTTCAAGTTCCTTGAGTTTGAGTTGAGCCGCAGGGGAGTGCATCACGGCCTTGGTCAGACGCTCGATGTCGGCCTTGAGGCTATCGCACTCGACTGCCAGCACGCTGTTCTCCGCTTGGCGGGCTTGGCACTCGGCCTTGAGGCGGGTCTGGTCATCAATCAAGGCGGCGACCTGCGTCTTCAGTCCGTAGACCTCGTTGTTGGCCTTCTGCCACTCACGAACCAGCCTGTCCTCGTTCTCCTTTTCCATCTGAATGTCGGAAGTCAGCCGCTCGACCTCGGCCTCGAGGCGTTTGCGTTCGGCACGCTCGAACTTGACTACCTCCCACAGGTTGTCTGCCCGGCATTTCTCGTGGTGGAGTTGAAGCCGGAGTTCGATGAGTTCGCTGTCGTTGGTGTATTGGTCTGGGTTCATTGGTCTGGGTTGAGTTTCTTCTTGAGTTCGATGTTCTCGAGTTCGACGACCTGCACCTGTCTGGACAGGCGTGCGGCCTCACGCAGTAGCCACATGACGTAGCCCCGGGTGACGGTTATCTTGTCGTGGTCCCGTGAATACGGGTCCGTGTATTCGGTGCCAACCTTTTTCGGCACCGTCCAATCTTCGTCACCCATCGGTGCGGGGACGCTTGGGTCCCATCTGGGGTTTGGGCACAGGAAGGTTGTGCTTCTTGCACCAGCGGTAGATGCGGTTGCGTCCGATGCGGTGTCTGTCCTCGATGGCCCGGATTGAGCCGGTCCGGAGGGCGGACTCGTAGAGCGTCCGCAGCATGTTGTGCTTCTGGTCGTCCGTCATGCGTTCATACGCCGCAGACTGTCTGGTCTTTTTCCTCATTTGGTCTGGATGATGCGTTTGGTGTTGTTGTCGTAGGAGAAGTTGTCCCAATTCGGGACGTCGAGGTAGGCACCGGACGAGAGTTCGGCACCGTCCGAGTCCGTGGCATAGTTGCCGGTCGGAATGTCGAGCCACTTCTTGTCCTTGGTTCCCTTGGCCGCACAGGCTACGACGAGTTCCTTCATCATGAGCCTGCTGATGAGCGACTCGAACTCGTGGGCACCGGTCTGTCTGAGCACCAGCGGGAGTTCGGAGCGTCGGCGATACACGCCTGACTTGGCGTTCTTGCCTTCGATGGAGTATGGGTGGCCTCGCTCGGCGGCGTGCCGGATGGCGAAGATGAGCCAAGCCTCACGCTCGCCCATGTTGATGGAGTTGAACAGGTCGTCCTTGGTCACGTCCACGAGCAGGCCGGACGGCTGCCTCAACAGGGTCAGTTCGCTGTCCAACATCTCCGGGTTGTTCGCCTTGATGATGGCCAACTTCCAGAGCATCCCACGCTTAGGGCTGAGTTTCATGGCCGTCATGCGACGCTCGTAGTCAGACGCATGCCAGATGCCGATGACGGAACGGAACGCTGCGGGCAACGCGGACGAGCCACGGACGGCGGACTTCATGTCCTCCGTGTTGCGGATGGGTTCGTCGCCCTGCTTGCGGACGTGGTGGGTGATGATGAGGGCCGAGCCGAGTTCCCCGCAGACCTGCGAGGCGACACGGATGAACTCGTTGATGACCGTGGCCGAGTTCTCCTCTCCGTGCATGACGGAGTTGAGGGTGTCCACGACCACCAGACGGAGGTCCTTCAGCTGTCTGAGGTGGCCCATGAGCTCCATCCACTTTTTCGACGGGCGGGACTCCTGCGTCTTGGGGTCCTTGTCCACGAGGGCGAACGAGCCGCCGGAGTTGATGAGGGGCAGGATGACAAGGTTGTCTGCGGCGGCGAACCGCATGCCGTCCGGGTCGATTTCCGTCAGGCGGATGTGCAGTTCCTCTTGGTCGTCCTCGGTGGTGATGATGACCGCGGTGCCACCTTGCAGCACCTTGTGGCCACACCATGTCTGAGGGCCGCAGGCTTGGGTCGCAGCGACCTTGAGTGCGAGGTCCAGCATGAGGAAGGTCTTACCGGCACCGCCTTCGGCGACGAGCATCTGGTGCTTGCCTGCGAGGACTACCTTATCGACGAGGAACTTACGCTTAGGTGGGGTGCCGTGGCTCCAGCGGTGTGCCGCCCATGCCAGCAGGCCCTGTCCTTCGTCCGGGACGAGGGGCTTCTCGGGCTCCGGCATGGGGCCGTGGGAGTGCAGGTCCTTACGCAGGATGGCGTTGAACTCCTTGATGGCTCGGGGAAGCGGCCAAGGCGGCAGCATCTTGGCGTCCATCCATCCGATGGTCCGCTCGAGTGCCTCCTGCTCGGTGAGTTCGCCTCGTCTGACGGAGGTGATGAACATGCCTGCAACCCGGGAGAACTGCGACCATCTGGTCATGTCTCCGTCGCCGCCTTCACGGACTTCTTCGCTTAGGTTCAGAGCCCGAAACTCGCCCTGCTGCGTTTCCGCAGAGGGCCCCTTCTTGCGTTCCATCGCCTGGCCGGGCATCGGTGCCATCTGTCTGACTACGTCAGACACATGCTCCGGGTGGTAGCCGTAGTCGATGTTGTGCTCGCGGATTTCAACGAGGGTCATCTTGCCGTTCTTGCCGTGGACCGAACCGGCCAGACGGATGGGCTGGTGAGCCCGACCATAGGGGTTGGACTCGACGCCCTTGCCGAACTGAGGGTCGCCTCCTACCTTGGCGGCGAGTTCGTCACGGATGTTGACCACCTCGGCGGTTTCACCGGGGCGTCTGGACAGGCCGAAGTAGACGTGCAACTTGTCCTTGCCCTGCTCCGTCTGACCGCCGGATGCGACCACCATGGTCGGCTCCATGCCTGCCTTGCGGATGTAGTCCACGGCACCCCAAGGGTTGCCGCTATCAATGTCGCAACAGACGGTGTCGAAGCGGATGACGTTCGAGGAGGTGGCCTCCGGCTGGGACAGCACGGCCGGGACGACGAACGCACCGATGCCGTGGGAGTTCCACCGCAGGACGTGCTGATACACGACCTGTGCGAGGTTACTCGGACAATCGACGGCGGGCTGGATGAGGATGTTCTCGGCGAACACGCCCTCACGCTCCGTGCCCTTCTCGCCGATGCCACGCAGACATAGCCATTCGCCTGCGGCGAAGGGTGTCCTGAACAGCAGACCGAGGTGGTCGCTGACCGATTGGAAATGGGGGGTCATTACTTGACGTTCTTCTTGTGGAGGAAAATGGGGGTGGGCTCGCCGAACCAAGACCCGGTGACATTGAACTCCATGTATTCAACCGCCTCACGGTAGTCCATGTCGTCGCGGTCCATGAGGACCTTGATGCAGAGTTCGTAGTCATAGACCACGAGCGGCATGCGGCCGGGCTGGTGGGCCGTGAAGCCGAGGACCGCCTTGTCGAAGCCGTCTGCGATGAGCATGCCCTCGAAGTCCGGACCGAGACTATCGGCCTTCTTCTTGGGTTTCTTTACTTTAGCCATGATGGGATGTTGTCGTTGGTTGTGGGCTTGGGAGATTTGTGGCACCGGGTGGCGTAGTCGCAGAACTTGCAGCCGAAGTTGGCTGGGTCCTGTGAGAACTTGGTGAGTTCCTCGGGCGTCTGAGACGAGATGATGCGGACAGCCTTGTCGATGAGTTGCTGTGCGGCGTAGGTGTCGAGGCGGATGACCTCGGCGTAGACTTCGCCGGTGTCGCGGTTGAGGCAGGTGAACAGACAGAACTCGAGGTTGAGGTGGGCCATGTACGTCTGAGCCTGTGCCCAGTAGACGAACTTGGACTCCTTGATGCCCTTGGATACGACGTCCTTGAAGGACTTGGAGCCGAGGGCCTTGTTCTCCCACAGGGCTGGCCACTTGATGCCTTCGACGTCGGGACCTCCATGGATGATGCCGTCGAGGTGCCCCTTGAGGCGTCCTCCTGCGGCCTCGAAGCCGAACTGCTTGCCCTCCGGGTTGTGCGTGACCAGCAGGAAGCCAGCGGCCTTGAGGTACTCGGCCATGCGGTCTTCGCCGTCGTGGCCCATGTCGAAGATGCGGATGGTCTTGCCCTTGAAGTCGGAGCCCTCGTCCTTCGGGAGTTGGTGATACTCGTAGCCGAGTGCACGCTCACAATGATGGCCCCAGCGGGACGCACCGAGATACTTGCGAGGTGCCTGCGACTTGTTGCGTGACACGCACGCGGCATCCATCAGTTCGGTGATGCGTTCGGATACGCCCGGAGGCTTGGGCTTCTCCGGTGAGAACAGGTTGTTCATCAGTTGTTGGTCCTGATTTGCTTCAGCGTGCGATGGCTCTCGATGAGCATCACGAGCGTGTCGGCGGAGATGGCGATGTATCCGCCGAACTCCTCCTTGTGTGCGACGATTTGAGATGCGGCTTCGTGGACTTCGTCGATGTATTTTTCCTCATCGTCCCTGCTCCACTTGTTGTCGGTGTTCTTTTTGGGATGGGTCATGACTTGGTTAGTGTTGGGTGTTGTGAATGGTTTTGCAAATACGTTCTTCGTTGAACTTCCACGTCAGCCTGCAGGCGGCGGCATAGCGGTTCATGAGGTGGAACGGCCCGAGGCCGAGCATGGAGAGTTGCTTCTCCGTGGCCGGTAGGTTGAGCCAAGACTTGGATTTACGGGCCGCGTCGCGGTCACCATGCTGACGCATGTAGTCGTCTGCGGACGCTATGCACGCCACGCGTTCGTCAGACATGCACAGGACGCGGACCTTCCCCTTCTCGACGGCACCGAGGGCGGCGAACCCGTTTTTCGTGCAGACGACTACGGCCCACGCAGACATGGCCGAGCAGACGGACGCAGCACCATCCCACAGGTGGACCCACCGGAAGGGACTTGCCTCGATGATTTCCACCTCGGTCATGCCGAAGGTTTCCAGGGCCTCGCGTTCCTTCCCAGGGGCCTTGCCCTCCTTCTCGTATTCGTAGCCGCAGACAGGGCACTCCGTCAGCCATGCCGGGTGCTTGGTCCCGCACTCCGGACATTCCTTCGGGGTGGCCTCCGCTTTCTGGCGTTCTTCGATGCGTGTACCGGCGTCAATGTCGCCGTGCGTCAGGATGCTGTGTCCGAAGTCGAGTATCAGACAGTCTGATTTCTTGACGCCCGGGTACCGCTCCGGGTCAAGTTTGCGTAGGCCACGCCCAATCATCTGTATCATCGTGCTCTTATGGCTGCACGGTCTAAGCAGGATTACGCACGATACAGGCTGGCAGTCCCAGCCTTCGGTGAGGACGGCCACGTTGACGACTATCTTGAACTTTCCCTTGTCGAAGTCAGACAATGTTTTACGTCTGTCGTGCTCAGACATCTCGCCGTGCACGACCCGTGCTTCGACGCCAGCTGCCGTGAAGTGGTTGCAGACATCCTCGGCGTGCACGATGGTGCTGCAGAAGATTACCGTCTGACGGTCTGACGCCTTGGTCTTCCACTCCCTGAACACGGCGTCGTTGACCACCTGCTTGTTCATGATGGACTCGACCTCGCCCATGTCGAAGTCGTTGGCTGTCCGGCGGACCTTGGACAGGGACTCGCCAAGCCCGCAGTCGATGACGAAGGTGCGTGGTCTGACGAGGTGTCCGTCTGCGATGAGTTCTCCCAGCGTGATGGCGTCGCAGACGTTGTTGAATACGGCCTGCAGCCCCTTGCTGTCGCCCCGCTCCGGGGTGGCTGTCACACCGAACACGGCCATCTTGGGGTTCAGTTCCTTGGCCCGTCGGATGATTTTCTGGTAAGACTCTGCGGCCACATGGTGGGCCTCGTCAATGACGAGAAGGTCGAACCCGGGCATGAGGGCCAGGTTGTTATCCCTTGCCAGCGTCTGCACCATGGCGAAGGTGACGTCCCCGAAGGTCTTGTTCTGGGCGTCGCAGATGGTGAAGTCTCCTCCGGTCACACGCCGGTAGGTGGATGCGTTCTGGTCCACGAGTTCGTCGCGGTGCTGCAGCACGAGCACCTTCTTCCACCGCTCGCAGACGGCAGACAGCATCACGGTCTTGCCAGCCCCGGTGGGGGCGATGGCAATCGTGTTCTTCTCTTTCTTGAGGGCGTCGATTGCCCTGTCTACAAGTTCAGACTGTCTTGGTCGCAGTATCACTTGAAAAAATGGGTGCCCCGGAGCAGAGGCCATCCCAAGTTAGGCGTGCTCCGTTAGTCCGTATTGGCCACAACACAACGTGGAACCGACAAAACCACGCCACAAACCAACCGGATTAGGACTGTCGTAAGATTGTCTGTGCTGGGCTTGGGACTCCAGCACATTCTTGGCTTAGAAGGGGTTGTTCCCCTTCGGCGTGCTCAGGAAGCTGGGCTTACCACCGAGCGTCGGAGCAGACGAACCGGCGGAGCCGGACATGACCTGCTTGAAGCGTTCGGCATAGCCGCTCTCCGGGTTGGGCGAGTAGTAGTCGCTCACCGTGTTCTTGTCCGCGTAGCCTTGGTCACCCTTCTTGATGCCGACCTTGATGGCGACGGTCTGGCCGTTGAGGGCGTTGACCACGTCCTGCAGGGTGGGGAAGCGACCGTAGGAAGCCTCGTCGCCCACGGTCACGAGGCCAGCGGCCTCGAGCATGCGGACGATGAACTTCTTACCGAGGCTCTTGGCTTCGGGGGTGTTGCCGTCGAACGTCGGGTCCATGATGATGGACCAGACCTTGCGGCCGTTGAACTCACCGCCGACGAGCGTGAACTCGACGTCGAGGTACCGGCTGCCGGTCTTGTCGCTGTTCTTGATGCCGCGGACGTTGACGACCGCCTTGCTGGCGGTCTTGTCCGGGATGAGGCCGATGGACTGGCCTGCGGAGTCTTTGCTGGTGAACATGATGTTCTTGGGTTTTGGTTTTTATTTGGTTTCCGCCTTGTTGTTGTTGGACACGTCGGCCGTAAGGCTGGTAATCAGCGTGGTGTCGAGTCGCTTGCCCTCGCGGATTTTCCGCATGAGCATGCCAAGGTCCGGGGCTTCGACGCTTTCGAGTCGGCCGGAGCGGTCCTTGGCGGGGTATCCCCATTCGTTGTCCTGTCTGCAGACGAAGGCACGCTGGACGCCGGTGTCGGTCTTGAACGTCTGGAGCGTGATGACTTGGTCGAAGATGCCCGGGAGTTCGCGGGCCGTAGCGGAACCCTCAATCTGCGGGGTGTAGACGTCGCGGCCGAACTCGTCCTTCTCCTTGTCGAGGATGCCGACGAGGATGGTGGAGCGGTCCGAGTGCTGGAGGTGGGTCAGCCAGCGGATGAGTTCAGACTTGAGGGTGCCGTAGGCGGCACGCTTGTCCAACTTGCCGTTCTTCTCGGACATGGACGACGGCTGCGTCTGAGCCCACTCGAACGCCAGACGGCTGGCTACGGTGATGGAGTCGACGTAGAGGTTCTTGTATTTGGCGAGGGCGGCAGCGTCGCCGAAGGCCTCGTGTGCACACAGACGCTTGTACGTCTCGATGCCGTAAGGACCGTTGGGGTCGCTGGGGTCCGGGCCGCAGATGAACAGGGTGAGGGCACGGCAGTATTCCCACGGATGGATGCCGAGGGCGGATGCCTGCTTGCGGACGTCGACGACGTCACCGGCCCAGTCTTGGATGGCAAGAGTGCCAGCCTCGAGGTCGATGAACAGCGTGTCGTTCGGGTTGAGCGTGCGAGCCTGCGTCGTCTTGCCGACCCCGCTGGGGCCGAACATGACGATGTTGACTTTGGGGACGACCTTGAGGCGGTCGTCTGCCTTGATGATGCCTTTCATGTGTGTGTGGATGGGAAAGGAACCCGCCTCACTCGGAGGCAGGGAACGAGAACTTGGGTTCGTCGATACGCACCGTGCGTGCGTCCGTCAGTTTGTCAAGGAGGTCTTTTTCCGTGACGCTGTGATACACGCGTTCGGGCACCGTGATGGTGACCTTCATGAGACGCTGGACGGTTTCGGCCGGGAGGGTGGCGGCGATGGCCTTGAGTTTCTCGGTGTCCCAAGTGACCTTCTGTCCGATTTCGCAGATGACCTTGACGCCATCCTGCTCGATGGTGCACTCGCCGTGCTCCTTGCCTCGAGATGCGATTTCGAGCATCGCATCGTTGGTGAACCGGTTGCTCAGTTCAGCCTTGATGAGGTCCATGTTCTTCTTGCTGCGGCTGACGTCCTCGACGGCCATCGCGTACATCTCACGCAGACGGACGACGCTCATGCTCTTGTAAGCCTCGGCGAGGTCCTTGACGGTGTTCTTCTTCAGTTTCATGTTGTGTGGTGTGGGTGGAAATCAGTTGGCGGCGTACTCGAGAATGTCGATGGGCTGGCCTTCGACCTTGGCGAGTGCGATGATTTGAAGCAGACGCCAAGATGGGATGCGGCGACGCTCACGCCACTTCTCGATGGTCTTGGGGTTGACGTCAACGCCTTTGGCAAGCAGGCGGTGATGTAGTTCGTTGACGCCGCCAAACCGCTTCACGATTTTGTCGACGTCCATTTTGGTGATAGTGTTGAGTTCCATAGCACCGACACCTTGGGAAGCCACCTACACTAAGTCAACCCCATTTTGGCGGTTGACATGATGTGAATGTTTCCCATGGTGGCTTTTCCCATGAGTATCCCAAGGCTCGTCAAAAACCCGAACACCGACATTTACGAGGTCCGCTTCGCACAGGATGGGCGTTCCCGCGTTCGCTCGCTTGGCACCCGCGACTACGACGAGGCCATGCAGGCGTTCGGTAAGTGGTGCACGCTATCCAAGCAGGCGGCCGTGGACAAGGCCGACCCTACCCTCGACATGGTCATAGCCGATTACATGCGTGAGCACGTCGAGACGCGTGTGGTCGCACAGGAGAGGCAGGAACAATGTGCCCTCCCCCTCCTCGCCATGTTCGGCAAGGTCAAGCCCCGGGACATTGGTATGGCCGAGACTCTCAAATACAGCAACCTGCGGCAGGCTGGCCGATGTGGGGCCAATGCCGTGGCGGAGTCGACAGTCCGTCGGGAGATTGGCATGCTCCGTGCCGCCATCAACCATGGCATCAAGGCTGGCCGTCTGACTTCAGACAGCCTCAGACACATGTTCATCCCCAGACAGCCAGCCCCCAAGGACCTCTACCTCACCAAGGAGCAACTGCAGGTGGCCCTTGATACGGCCAAAGACTGCGGCGAGCGGACCTATCTGTTCGTCATGATTGCGGCCTACACGGCTGCCAGAAAGGGGTCCATCGAGCATCTGACATGGGACCGGGTGGACTTCGCCAACGGCATGATTAACTTCGACGACGGGTCCGTCCGGACCAAGAAGCGTAAGGTCAAGGTGCCGATGAACAAGGCCCTGTTCGACGCCCTCAAGGAACGCTACTGCTCGCCCCAGCCCACGAGTGAGTTCGTGACCGGCAACAACACGCCTATGCACCGGGAGTTCCTGCGGCTCAAGGTCCTGCTCAAGGAGCGTCACCCTCAGTATTCCGACAAGTGGGAAGCCATGACGCCGCACACGCTCCGCCACACATGGGCCACGCTGGCCGCACAGTCCGGCGTATCCATGTTCGACATAGCCGGTGTCCTTGGAGACACGGTTCAGACCGTCATCCGCGTCTACGCCCACCACTCGCCGAACCACCTGCGGCAGGCTGTCTCATTCCTTTGATGACACGCATGGCCATCGCAAACGTGATGACTACGAGGCAGGTTGAGAACACGAGCACGGCCCTCTCGGCGTCGTGAAACCCGCCCTTGGCGGACTCCAGCATGTTCTCTGATGTCTTACTGTCAGACAGGATTTTGTCGTCTGTGATGAGCAGCACCATGGCGTTCGGGTCGGTCAGGGCCAACCTGATTTCTTCCATTATGAACCAGAGCCGCACGCAGACGGCATCGGCTACGATAAGCGTGCCGATTAGGGCCAACTGAAGGTTGCCCGAGTCACTTCTTTCGTCGGCCATTGGCTTTCCCCTTGGGTGAGATTTTGGCCACTTCGGCTGAGCCCTTAGCCTTGGCCCATTTGATTACGAACTCCACGATTTCCGTTGCGGTCGCACCGCTAATACCGACGCATGCCACCTTCAGACCCCTCGCCATCGACTGCTCCTGCAACCCCTGGTCAACCAGGTAGGCTACGATGCCTGCAGCAAGGACATGTCTGACGGCACCGCCGAAGGACGTCTTGCCGTCGGACAGCAAAAGCCTGGCCACCATTCCGGCTACGCCGATTAGGGATGCGGTGAAGCCGCCTTCTTTCAGGGTCTGAAGCAGGTCCTTGCTGGACTCCGGGTCTGCTGGGGGAGGGGGACTCACTTATGGGTTCTCCGGTATCCGAGGTCCCACAGGACCGATGAGATTGATGTGGCTCCCTTATGAACCGAGTCCTCGATTAGGAAAGGATACGCCGCATGGATGAGTTCATGGACGAGGGTGTCGAAAAGTTCGTCCTCTTTCTGGCGAGGGTCCACACGGATGACCCCTGTGTTAGGGTCGAAGTCTCCGAATGGCGTGCCGCCCGGCTTACCGTTCGGTGCCTCCTTGCCGAGATTAACGAACCGGATGGTCCTCTTTGGGTTTTTCTTGGCCATCGTTTTTAGGGGTTTCATTGACCGAGTCACGGACCTTGTCCGCAAGCCACCACAGACCAAGTCCGCAGGAGATTGCCAAGGTGGCACCGGCTACATACTCGAAGTATGGAGAGTCGATGATGAATGGGATTGACCCACAGAAGGCCCCGCAAAGCAGGAGTGGGATGCCGATGCGAGGACCCATAAACGCCGTGGTGAGGGCACCGACGACAGCCAGACCGGCTCCTACGAGGGTCCATGTCTGAGATGACGCATCCTTCTTCACGCGTTCAACCTCTGCCTGGAGGTCTGAAATCCGCTTGTCCTTCATGTCAGACACACGCTTAGCCTCGGCCTGGTCGGCCTCAAGTTTCTCCCAGGCCTTATTGACGGCGGTGGCGAGTTTGCGTCCGAACTCCATCTGCTTTGCGTAGTCGATGGGGTCGGCCTTGGTGGCCCGGGCCACGGCGAAGGCCACATCAGCCTCGGGGGGTTGGGGCAGATAGGACTGGGCGAGGCGGGACTCGGCGAC
>JACCDU010341625.1_pt1 | contig 47765 bp, 44 predicted proteins | sample 7446081 | NCBI WGS metagenome assembly JACCDU01 (sample SAMN15323447, study PRJNA562643) | freshwater metagenome | isolation source: river surface water | place: USA:Blue River Watershed | collected 2017-08-17 | reverse complement strand
CGCCAAGGACCTTGGTTTTGAAGATGCAGCGGCGATTTCAGCCGCCGTTGTGGGACGCTATCTAGGAAAAGATCTGGCTGGTCTTCGCTACGAGCGACTATTTGATTTTTACGCTGACCAGGAGAAGTACCAGGTTGAGAACGCCTGGCAGGTTTTGGTTGGTGATTATGTAGCCGATAACGAGGGAACTGGAATTGTGCACCAGGCTCCGGCCTACGGTGAGGACGACCAGAACCTCTGTAACGCAGCTGGCATTCCGACCTATGTGTCAATCAACGAACGTGGTCAGTATCTGTCGAACATTCCTCCATACGAGGGCATGCACGTATTTGATGCCAATAAGCCGATCACTGCTGATTTGAAGGCCATGGGTCGACTCGTTCGTCAGCAGTCTTATGAGCACTCCTACCCGCACTGCTACCGCTGCAAGAACCCGCTGATTTACAAGGCGGTCAGCTCTTGGTTTGTAGAGACCACCAAGCTTCGCGATCGCATGCTGGAGTTGAACCAACAGATCAACTGGGTTCCTGAGCACACCAAGAACGGAAGCTTTGGCAAGTGGCTTGAGAATGTCCGTGACTGGGCAATTTCACGAAACCGTTTTTGGGGAGCCCCGATTCCGGTTTGGAAGAGTGATGACCCGAACTACCCAAGGATCGATGTCTACGGTTCATTGGATGAACTTGAGAAGGACTTTGGGGTCAGGCCAAGCGATTTCCACCGCCCTGAGATTGACCTTTTGACAAGGCCAAACCCAGATGACCCGACTGGCAAGTCGACCATGCGTCGCGTGCCGGAGGTGCTGGACTGCTGGTTCGAATCTGGCTCCATGCCATTTGCTCAGGTGCACTACCCGTTTGAGAACCGTGATTGGTTTGACTCACACTTCCCGGGCGACTTCATCGTCGAATATGTAGGGCAAACCAGGGGTTGGTTCTACACCCTGCACGTCCTATCCACCGCGTTGTTTGACAGACCGGCGTTCAAAAACGCCGTGAGCCACGGAATCGTTTTGGGTAACGATGGTCAGAAGATGTCCAAGTCGCTTCGCAACTACCCGGATGTCAACGAAGTGTTTGACCGCGATGGCTCAGATGCCATGCGCTGGTTCTTGCTATCAAGCACGATTTTGCGCGGTGGCAACCTATCTGTCACCGAGCAGGGTATTCGTGAGGGAGTGCGTCAGGCCCTCTTGCCACTTTGGAACAGTTACTACTTCTTCACGCTCTATGCCAACGCGGCGAACTACGTAGCCAGCCCATCGCACTCATCCACTCAGCTGCTTGATCGCTACATCCTCTCCAAGACTGCAGATTTGATCCGAGATCTTGAGGCTGACCTCGATCTGTTTGACAGCTATAGCGCATCTGCCAAGGTTCGCGATTTTGCTGAGATCCTTACCAACTGGTACATCCGTCGCTCCCGTGACCGTTTCTGGGAGGGTGACAAGGATGCCTTTGACACCCTGTACACAGTCTTGGAGGCGGTGCTTCGTGCTGTTGCTCCGCTACTACCGCTGACAGCCGAAGAGATGTGGCGCGGTTTGACCGGTGGTAGAAGTGTTCACCTCGAGAGCTGGCCGGATGCGGGTGAATTCCCATCGGATTCAGATCTAGTGTCTGACATGGACACGATTCGCGAGGCTGCTTCGGTTGGGCAGGCCCTCAGAAAAAGTGCTGGTCTTCGAGTGAGGCTGCCACTTAGCTCACTCACCATCGCATCAAACTCCCAAGGGCTCGCACAGTATGCCGATTTGATTGCTGATGAGTTGAACGTGAAGAGCGTTGAAGTGGTTGCCGCTAGCGAGGAGATTGCCCAGCGATTTGGCATCAGTAAATCGCTAACGATCAATGCCCGAGCGCTTGGTCCACGCGTCGGTGGCGATGTTCAGCGCATTATCCGTGAGGCTAAGGCTGGAAACTGGGTTCTAGAAGGTGAAACCGTCTTGGTCGATGGCACCTCACTGGTTGAAGGTGAGTATGAACTAACCATGACCGCGGCATCAGACAACCCTGATGCCAAGGTGGGGATTACTTCCTTTGGATTCGTACTCTTGGACACCAAGGTGACTGAGGAGTTGGAGCGCGAAGGTATTGCCAGAGACGCCATCAGACACATCCAGCAGGCTCGTAAGGATGCAGGTCTTGATGTGTCTGACCGCATCGCTTTGCAGCTCAGTGCTGATGATCACAGCGTGAGCGCTTTGAATGAACACCGTGAGTTCATCGCCAGCGAGGTACTTGCTTTGGAGTTGAGCATTAGCTCTGGTTCGGGTGAGTTGTCGGTGGGAGAGTCGGGTTCTTTGGGAATCGAGCTTCACAAAATTGGCTAGTAAGCAAAGTGAAGGCATGGAGCAGGTTTTAGCTGAACTCTATGCACGGCAGCCAGAGAACCAGGTCAGACCGCGGCTTGAGCCGACTCGTCGAGCAGTTCAGATTCTGGGTGACCCGCAGACTAATTACCGAATCATTCACCTGACCGGCACCAACGGTAAGACCTCAACAGCCAGAATCATTGAGCGCATCCTGCGAGAGCACGGCCTGAGAACTGGCCGACTAACTTCTCCGCACCTTATTCACTTCAATGAGCGCATTGCGCTTGATGGCGAGATGATTGCGGACGAGGTGTTTGTTGAGGCTTACCTAGAGGCCAAGCCCCTGCTCGAAATCGTGGACGAGCAACTGGTGGCGGAGGGTGAAGCGCGCCTTACCTTCTTTGAGGCTATGACCGCCGTCGCCTTCCAGATCTTCTCTGATGCTCCGATTGATGTACTCGTGCTGGAAGTTGGCATGGGTGGCGAGTGGGACTCGACCAACGTTGCCGATGCTGATGTCGCAGTCTTTACCCCCATTGACCTTGACCACCAAAAGTCACTAGGTAACACCATTGCCGAGATCGCTGCCACCAAGGCCGGCATCATCAAGCCCGAGTCTTTGATTGTCAGCTCTGTTCAGCACCCAGATGCCGAAGAGGTGCTACGAGAGCGTGGTCGGGTGCTGTTCTCAGGTCAGGATTTTGGTGTCACCGACATAAGCCCCGATGGTTTTGGAGTTCGATTTTCGGTTCAGGGCATCGCAGGGGAGTACCCGCACGTTTGGATGCCGATGCTGGGGGCACATCAGGCCCAGAATGCCGCTACCGCCATAGCTGCCGTGGAGCTATTCCTCGGCGGTGGGCAACGATCGATTGCCGATGAGGTGCTTCGCCAAGCACTCGCGGATGCCGTTTCCCCCGGCAGGCTGCACGTGATCGAAAAGGATCCTTTAGTGATCCTCGATGGTGCTCACAATCCACACGGTATCCGATCACTGCGCGAGGCCCTCGGGTTCCATTTTCCTGGTCGCGAACTCATCGGCGTGGTGGCCACTCTGGCCGATAAGGACTGGACTGAGAGCGCCAGAGAATTTGCTCAGACCTTCAACCGCATCATCGTGACTCAAGCTCCTGGACCCAGGGCGTTGAGTGCTGAGGAATTCGCGACTGCCTTTGAAGATCTAGACATTGAGATTCTGGATGTCGTGCCATCTGCACTTGAGGCGGTTGAGCTCTTGCGCGGTGCCTTGGGTGATGCATCGGTGGGGGTCGTAACCGGTTCTCTATACATGGTGGGCGAAGTGCTTGCCAGCGTGAGGGAGAATAGTGAAGATGAGTAAACCGAAATCCACCCGCAGGGCACTCAGTGCCATAGTTCTCAGCTTTGAGTCAATCGTGGTGTTTTTCGCAACCTTGACTGCTTTTGGCCTTCGTGTGGGGCCAGTGGAGTGGGTTTGGGGCATCGGACTCACCGTTTCCATTTTGATGATCCTGACCCCAGCTATTTTGGGAAGACCCGGAGGCTATGCCCTGGGTTGGATTTTGCAGGCCGCGCTATTGGTAAGCGGTTTCTGGCTCTGGGGCATGTTTGTTATTGGAAGCATTTTGGTCGGCATGTGGATTTGGGCTCAGATTGCCGGTGGCACCGTTGATCGTGCTCGAGAGAACTACTTGAAGTTGAAGGAGAACAATGACTGAGTCAACTTTGGTTTTGATTAAGCCTGATGGTGTGAGGCGCAATCTAATCGGTGAGGTAATTCGCCGCTGTGAGCAAAAGGGTTATGAGGTAGCGAAGCTTCGCAAACTAACTCCGACCCGTGAACTGCTTGCTCAGCACTACGCGGAGCACGAGGGAAAGCCTTTTTATGAGCCACTCTTGGAGTTCATGCTCTCTGGTGACGTTGTTGCTATCGAACTAACCGGTAACCGAGTTATCGAAGGTTTCCGCTCTCTCGCTGGGTCAACTGAGCCAACTGCGGCAGCTCCTGGGACAATTCGAGGAGACCTCGGTCGCGACTGGGGCACAAAGGTTGTTCAGAACCTCGTTCATGGTTCAGACTCCAAGGAGTCGGCTGATCGCGAGCTAAAGCTCTGGTTCTAGAACAGGCTTGGCCAGTAGTCCCAGAACTGAATCAGGATCGGGACGATTAGGGCTAGATAGGTCAAGATTGTGATGACCCAGGCCCATTCGTGAACCACGGTGCCTGAGGCTTTGAATCTTTCACCAAATGCCCCCTCTTTCGCGGCGTAGCTTGCGCTGGCCCAAAACAGTGGAATGGTCGCAGTCCAAGCAACCATGCAGTACAGGCATAGCGCTCCGATGACGTAAACGCTCTGGCTGAATAGCCACAGCACAAATGCCATAGCGAATACGTGTCCTAGGACAAACAGCTGCCAGAACCAAGGCTTGAACTTTGCGCCTGCCAAGATTGCGAATCCAACCACTACTGGCGCAAAGAAGGCTGCCAATCCAATCAGTGGGTTGGGGAAGCCGAGAAGGGCTGCCTGCTCGCTGAGCATTACCGACTTGCAACTAATGAAGGGGGAGATGTCGCAGGCGGTGGTGGCTTGTGGGTCACCCGCGACCTTGATTCTTTCCAGGGTCAATCCAAAGGATGCAATCCAACCGAGGATTCCAAAGCCGATCAGCGAAATAGGAAATATCACCCTGCGATTATCGCATTTTGGTAACAGCCGTGTAATACTTCTCACTAGATGCGAACACACTTGCATCGAAGGTTTTGGGACCGCTGGTTCCACGCATACAGAGAATTAGATTCAGGTTGCGGCTTGAATCACGAACCAAAGACACTGCGGGTGTGTACCAGTGCATTAGGTAAAAAGTGCCGAAGAAAAAAGAAGAACCGGCCAAGCCGGCAGCAATTCAACTGATTTTTCAAGCCCCGGATCTACCAACTCCAAAGGTGAATCCTCGTTCGGGCAAGCTTGCGGTTGAGGAAGAAGCTCCTGTTGTAAAGAAGGAGCGTCCGGTCAGGGAAAAGCCTGTCAAGGAGAAGCCACAACGCGAGAAGTCAGAGCCTGAGGAAAAGGAATCGGGTTCTACCCGCGTCGATGCCAAGCGCAACCGACGTCGTGACACCAGGGACAACTCGCGTCGTCGATCATCTGTTACCGAGAGTGAATTCCTCGCTCGTCGTGAATCCGTTGATCGCACCATGGTTGTGCGTGACAAGGATGGTCGCATTCAGATTGGTGTCCTGGAAGATGGACTTTTGGTTGAGCACTACGTCGCTCAGTCCCAGGGCGGATCGCTAATCGGAAACGTTTACCTAGGTAAGGTCCAAAACGTGCTGCCTTCGATGGAGGCAGCATTCGTTGATATCGGTAAGGGTAGAAATGCGGTGCTCTACTCCGGTGAGGTTGACTGGGAGGCTGCCGAGACTGGCAACCAGCCACGTCGTATCGAGCTAGCGCTCAAGAGCGGTGACCAGGTACTGGTTCAGGTGACTAAGGACCCAGTGGGCCAAAAGGGTGCTCGTTTGACATCTCAGGTCTCGCTTCCCGGAAGATTCTTGGTCTATGTGCCAGGCGGAAATATGTCCGGCATTTCAAGAAAGCTTCCAGAGTCGGAGCGTCAGCGCCTGAAGCAGATTCTCAAGACTGCTTTGCCTGAGGATGCGGGAGTAATTGTTAGAACCGCTGCCGAGGGCGCTTCCGAGGAGCAGCTGATCCACGATGTTGAGCGCCTCAAAGCTCAGTGGGAGCAAATTACCGAGAAGGCCAAGGGCAAGGCGCCTCAGCTTTTGCACTCCGAGCCAGATCTTTTGGTGAAGATCATTCGCGATGTATTCAACGAGGACTTCCAGTCTTTGGTTGTCTCTGGCGAGTCCGCGATGGCCACCATCAAGGATTACCTGGAGGCTGTAGCTCCGGATCTGGTCGAAAGACTCTCGCAGTACACCCTCAGTGATGACATTTTTGACCACTACCGACTCGGTGATCAGATTGCCAAGGCGCTAGAGCGCAAGGTTTACCTGCCTTCGGGTGGCTCGCTCGTGATCGATCGCACCGAGGCCATGACCGTAGTTGATGTGAACACCGGAAAGTTCATTGGATCTGGCGGAAACCTTGAGGAAACCGTAACCAAGAACAACCTAGAAGCGGCGGAGGAGCTGGTCCGTCAGCTTCGACTTCGCGACATCGGTGGCATCATCGTGGTCGATTTCATTGACATGATTCAAGAATCGAATCAGGAAATGGTTCGTCGAAGATTGCTTGAGTGTCTATCCCGTGACCGCACCAAGAACCAGGTCAGTGAGATCACCTCGCTGGGTCTAGTTCAGATGACACGCAAGAAGATCGGTGTTGGTCTTTTGGAGACCTTCGGTGAGACCTGTGAGTGCTGTGGCGGTCGAGGGCTTGTGGTTCATGATGAGCCTAGATTTAGAATGCCGGAGGAGAGCAAGTCTCAGAAGCAGTCCAAGAAGAAAAAGGACAAGCCTGAGGTTGTCAAGAAGGTTGTAACTCCAGAGCAAGCCGATGTTCTCAAGAACGTAGTGAACAAGATTGCTCATGCCTCGCTGGCAGAAGAGGAAGTCAAGTCTTCTGAACCAGAGGGCAAGACTGAACTTCTGAATCTCGTGCTTGAGTCTTTGCCAGAACCCGAGGTCAAGGCAAAGCCAAGAAGGCGTCGGGTTAGCGCAAAGGCAACGAACTCGCAAACCGACTCGGCAGAATAATCTGCAGGGTGGTTGACCTGGTTCCTGGTTTTTACTAAACTAGGGCGCTGTTGCCCAAGGGTTTCTCCCGTCGGGCTCAATCCAAAGAAAAGATAGGTTTTCACGTGGTTTACGCAATTGTTCGCGCTGGTGGTCGCCAGGAGAAGGTTTCTGTTGGAACCATCGTGACCATGAACCGTATCGCAGCTACCTCCGGCACCATTGAGTTGCCAGCACTGCTGCTAGTAGACGGCGACAAGGTCACCACCGACTCCAAGGCTCTAGCCAAGGTAAAGGTTGTTGCAGAGGTTCTAGACCAGACCCGTGGTCCAAAGATCATCATCCAGAAGTACAAGAACAAGACCGGTTACAAGAAGCGTCAGGGCCACCGCCAGGACCTAACCCGCGTCCAGGTCACCGAGATCAAGTAGGCAGGTAGAAATGGCATCCAAAAAGGGAGTTAGCTCCACTCGCAACGGTCGCGACTCAAACGCTCAGCGTCTAGGTGTAAAGCGCCACGATGGTCAGTTGGTAAACGCAGGTGAGATCCTGGTTCGTCAGCGCGGTACCCACTTCCACCCAGGTGTGAACGTAGGTCGTGGCAAGGACGACACCTTGTTCGCTCTAGCAGCAGGCTCTGTTGAGTTTGGTGCCAAGGCCGGTCGCAAGGTCGTAAACGTAGTTACTCAGTAACTAAAGATTTTGATGGAGGCGGGCCTTTGGTCCGCCTCTTTCTGTTTAGGAGATAGTTGTGGTTACATTCGTCGATCAGGTGACACTTCACCTGAAGGCCGGTAACGGTGGCGATGGCTGCACGTCAATCCGTCGCGAAAAATATAAGCCACTAGCCGGTCCTGATGGGGCGGACGGTGGAGACGGTGGCTCGATCTATCTAGTCACTGACCCCAATGTGACAACCCTGCTTGATTATCACCACCGCCCTCACCGCAGTGCAGAGTCCGGCGGTAGTGGCGCCGGTGACTACCGCAATGGCGCTCGCGGAGAAGACCTCTACCTTCCAGTGCCGATTGGAACGGTCGTCAAGGACCAGCGTGGCAATGTCTTGGCCGACCTCGCTGAATCAGGCATGGAGCTGCTGGTAGCAGAAGGTGGCTCTGGGGGGCTTGGAAACGCGGCACTGGCTTCCCGCAAGCGAATCGCTCCCGCCTTCCACCTCTTGGGTGTCCCTGGTTGGTCTGGGGATGTCACCCTTGAGCTAAAGACCGTTGCCGATGTGGCTCTGGTTGGCTTCCCATCTGCCGGCAAGTCATCATTGATTGCGGCCATGAGTGCGGCAAGACCAAAGATTGCCGATTATCCATTTACCACTCTGCACCCGAATCTGGGCGTGGTTCAGGCTGGACAGATGCGCTACACCATTGCCGATGTTCCTGGACTTATCGAAGGGGCGAGCCAGGGTAAGGGCCTTGGTCTCGAGTTCCTTCGTCACGTTGAGCGCTGTAGCGCGCTGCTTCACGTTATCGACTGCGCAACCTTGGAGCCAGGCAGAGACCCTGTTTCCGATCTCAAGGTTATTTTGGGGGAGCTCGAGGCCTATGAGGTTCCGGCAGGTCAGACTCCATTGCACGAGCGTCCGCAATTGGTTGCGCTGAACAAGGTCGATGTGCCAGATGCTAAAGAACTTGCAGAGTTCGTCAAGGCAGACTTTGAGGCACTGGGTTACCCAGTTTTCCTAGTCAGCTCTGCAACGACCGAGGGCCTCCGAGAGCTGAATTTCGCGCTGGCCAAGCTGGTTACTGAGGAGCGCAAGACGCAGATTCCTGCCGGTCAAAAGCGCTTCTCACTGCTGCCGCAAAAGCAGAAGGATTCTGGTTTTGTGATCAGGCCAGAGGAAATCGGTGGTGAACCGGTATTCCGCATAATCGGAGCAAAGCCTGAGCGGTGGGTGGCTCAGACCATGTTTGGTAACGCTGACGCGGTTAGCTATCTCTCCGAGCGCCTGCAGAAACTAGGTGTTGAAGACGCCCTGTACAAATCCGGTGCTCGACGCGGATCAACCGTCATTATCGGAGAGGGCGATGGAGTGGTCTTCGATTGGGATCCGCTCGTTTCATCTGTGGCTGAGCTAGCCGATGCAGATCCGCTAGATGGTAGTGCGCGACGCACCAACCAGCAACGCCGCCAGGAGTACTACGACATGATGGACGCTCGAGCGCGTGGTCGTGCCGAGCGTGAGGCGGTGCGAGAGTCGAGCGTGTTCGTGGAGGATGAGATTGAGTAACGTCTCTAGAATCGCCAGCTCAAAGCGCGTTGTAATCAAGGTCGGATCCTCCTCGATCACGGGTGAGAATGAGTCGCAACTGGATTTAATTGTCGATCTGGCCGTGAGGTTGATGCGGGATAAAGAGGTAATCCTCGTAAGCTCCGGAGCAATTGCCACGGCATCCCCAATCGTTGGTCTGAGCGCTAAACCAGAGGATCTTGCAACATCGCAGGCGCTTGCCAGCATTGGCCAGGCAAGGCTGATGTCACGTTATGAAGCATCTTTGTCGCGCTACGGCAAGTTACCCGGTCAGGTTCTTCTGACCGTTGACAACCTGAGTGATTCAACGTCTGCGGCCAATGCTCTTGGTGCCCTAGAGCGCTTGATTGAGCTCGACGTGTTACCGATTATCAACGAGAACGACTCTGTGGCTACCCAGGAAATTCGCTTTGGTGACAATGACCAGCTAGCTGCCCAGGTTGCAGCGCTGGTCCATGCAGATCTTCTAATTTTGTTCAGTGATATCGAGGCGCTTTACACCAAGCCACCAACACAGCCAGGGGCCGAGCCGATTGCAGTGGTCCCATTCGAGGGCAGTCTGGATGGGGTTGAGATCGAAGGATCCTCAACGGGTTATGGAACCGGAGGTGCCCTCACCAAGGTAGCGGCAGCCAGGCTGGCAACCGCGTCGGGCACTGGAGTTATTTTGACTGCAACTAAGAACGCAGTAGACCTGGATGTCACACCTCACACCCACACCTGGTTTGAGCCAAAAGCCTAGGATTCTCTTATGTCAGCTGTAGAGCTAATTCAATCTGCCAAGAATGCCTCTGGTCTCCTTAATCGAGCCAGCACGTCTCAGAAAAACGCTGTGCTGGCAACGCTGGCAAACCTTTTGGAAGCAAATGCGAACGAAATCATTGATGCAAATGCCACCGATCTTGCAAATGGCGTTCAAAACGGCATGGCTGTGGGTCTGCAGGATCGACTCAGACTCACGCAAGAGCGCATTGCTGCGTTGGGCAGAGCTGTTCTCGATATCATCGCTTTGCCGGACCCGGTCGGGGGAGTAGTAAGCGGCAAGACTTTGGCCAATGGCCTCAAAATCTCGCAGGTGCGTGTTCCTTTCGGTGTCATTGGCATGATTTACGAAGCCAGACCTAATGTGACCATCGACATTTCAGCACTTGCTATCAAGTCCGGTAACGCACTGGTTTTGCGAGGCGGCAGCGCTGCGGAGAACACCAACAGGGTTTTGATTGGGCTTGTGAAATCTGCTCTTGAGCAGCACGGTTTCAGCCCAGATGCGATTCAGACAGTTGATGCCTTCGGTCGCGATGGAGCTAAGGCAATCATGACAGCACGAGGTTTGGTCGATGTCTTGATTCCGCGCGGTAGTGCGAATCTGATCCAGACAGTGGTTCAGGAGTCCAAGGTTCCCGTTATCGAGACCGGTGATGGCGTGGTTCACATCTATGTGGATGAGTCTGCTGATCTTGAAAAGGCCGTTCCGATAATTCTGAACTCGAAAATCCAGCGTCCTTCGGTTTGTAACTCTCTTGAAACTCTGCTGGTTCACCGCAATGTTGCCAGTGAGCTTTTGCCAAAGCTTTCGGAGGGCCTTGCGGTCGGGAAAGTCGCGGTCCACGCGGATTCCGAAGCTCAGGTTTTGATGCCAGGCTCGGTTTTGGCTACCGAGGAAGATTGGAAGACCGAGTACCTGGCTTTGGAGCTTGCGGTACGCGTGGTAGATGACCTGGATCAGGCGCTCGATCACATTGCCAAGTATTCAACCAAACACACTGAGTCGATCTTGACAGAGGACATTGGTTCCGCTGAGCGATTCTTGAGTGAGGTTGATGCCGCGGTCGTGATGGTGAATTCTTCCACTCGCTTCACCGACGGTGGAGAGTTTGGATTTGGCGCTGAGGTGGGTATCTCAACCCAGAAACTGCATGCTCGTGGACCCATGGGGCTTGAGGTGTTGACCAGCACTAAGTGGTTGGTTCGCGGCGATGGCCAGGTCCGTAGCTAGACTATTGAGAGATTACGAGGAGTTCTCATGTTTTCATTTCTAACCTCCGGCGAGGCAATCATTCGCCACACTGAGATTCCGATGGAGCCAATCATGTATGGCGTCATCGCAATGGGTGTCTTCCTAGTATTGGGTTTTATCACCTGGTCCTACCGCAACGTTGCCAACCGTCACTCCCACAAGGCAAGCAACTCCGCTCACCACTAAATAGCCGATGACTATTCGTAGGCCAAGAATTGGCGTCATGGGTGGAACCTTTGACCCAATTCACAATGGCCACTTGGTAGCCGCAAGTGAAGTAGCTGCGGCCTTCGAACTTGACGAAGTGGTGTTCGTTCCGACCGGGCAGCCCTGGCACAAAAAGACCGTTACCGCGGCAGAGCATCGATACTTGATGAGCGTGATTGCCACTGCGGCTAACCCAAGATTCCGTGTATCCCGTGTCGATATTGACCGACCAGGAGTTACCTACACGGTTGATACCCTTACCGACTTAAAGAACGAGTATCCAGATGCGGAACTCTTCTTTATTTCCGGAGCTGATGCAGTTCTCCAGATTCTGAACTGGAAAGAGATTAACCGAGTTTGGTCGCTAGCTCACTTTGTTGCGGTGACCAGGCCGGGTCATCGCTTAGAGCTCCCGCAGGCCCCTGCAGGTTCAATCTCGGTTTTAGAAATCCCCGCCCTGGCAATCTCCTCAAGTGACATTCGCGATAGAGTTCCGCAGACAAAGCCGATCTGGTACTTGGTTCCAGACGGAGTAGTTCAATACATCGGTAAGCATGGGCTTTACAAGGAGGCGCAGTGACTCAGTTCATGACGCGCCGTGAGCGCCGTGAGGCCGAGCGCGCCGGGCTAATTCCGGCCGCCGAGTCAGTGGTTGAATCTCCGATCACTGAAGAGGCTGGGCTTGTTGATGCACCTATGCCTGAGGTTCAAATTGAACCAGAGGTGATTGAGGCTCCTGTGATAGTCCAAATGCCGCAGCCTGCAGCAGAACTATCTCAACCTATTCAGGCCCCACCGCCGCTTCTTTCCAGGCGTGAGCGAAGACTTCTGGAGGAGCAGGGTCAGAGCCCAGTTGCCCTGCCGGTCGAGCCTGAAGCACCGAATCCTGCACCTACCGTGGTAATTCCGGATGTTGAGATGCCGGTTCTAGAACCTGATCACTCAATTGAGGAACCAGTCGCTGACTTCACGGGCTCAAACCTCTTGGCCGAACCAAGTACTCAGTCGATCATCTTGGACATTGCTCCCGAGGCCATTGCGATTCCGCTGGAGACTGGAGAAATCTCCACCTCTTCCTCTGGCTCAATCGAGATCATTGCGGAACCAATCACGGGTGCCAACACCGCGGGCCTGGATGGAATTGAATTAGATCAAATTGACACTATGGATGCCGTCACCGGAGTTATCTCCATCGTTGAGCCCATCAGTGCAATCGAAGTCATAAACCAGCGAGCATCGCTCGGGGTTGTTCCGGACGCCGTTTTGAAAAAGGGCTGGTGGCAACCATGGGCCCTTGCCGGACTCGGAGGAGTCTTGGTAATTGTCACCATTTACGCCGCCATCACCATCATCTCTGCACTGGGGAACTAATTGACTGCTTCTCAATACTCGATCGAAATCACCCAGGCCGCAGCCGCTGCCGCTGAAGAGAAGCTGGCTGAAAACCCGGTAGCGCTGGATGTGAGTGAGCCTTTCGCTCTGGCCGATGTCTTTTTGATCGTCTCTGCAAAGAATGAGCGTCAAGCAGCTGCGATTTCAGATGCGATCGAGGAAAAGTTGCATGAGATGGGCGTCAAGGCCAAGTATCGCGAGGGTTTAGCAGCTGCTCGTTGGATCTTGCTTGATTTTGGTGACCTGGTAGTTCACGTGATGAACGAGCAAGAGCGCGAGTATTACTCACTGGAGAGACTGTGGCGGGATTGCCCAGTTGTTCCGCTAAGCAATTAACTGTGTAAGATTATGAGGTCTTTGGGCCTGTGGCGCAGCTGGTAGCGCACCTGCATGGCATGCAGGGGGTCAGGGGTTCAAGTCCCCTCAGGTCCACCAATTTCGACGATTTTTATCCTCGAACCAAAGCCACTCAATATCCTCACGCCATCAGTCGGGGTGTTGAAGTGCTGCCTTAGTACCCGAAGTAGCGCCTCGTTCGCCTTCCCATCAACCGGCTTCTCTTTCAAGAAAACATCCAGGTAGGGGTGGTTCTCCACGACTCGATCGCCGGACCTAGAACCGGGCTTTACTCGAACCGAAATGCGCACATCAACACTTTAGGGAATAGATTTTTGTCAAGGGGTCTTTACTTAAGCGAAGGAGAAGAGATGACTATCAATCCAGCCGGCATTCACCACGTGACTGCAATTGCATCCGACCCACAGCGAAACGTTGACTTTTACACGAAGGTACTCGGACTTCGCCTTGTGAAGCAGACCGTGAACTTTGACGCTCCCAATGTTTGGCACCTGTATTACGGTGATGAGCAGGGGTCACCTACATCGATCCTTACCTTCTTTCCATGGCCTGGCGTAGCGAAGGGAAAACATGGTGCCGGTCTTACAACCGCAACCTCATTCTCTGTTCCGCAGGAGTCGATGGCCTTCTGGTCCAAGCACCTGCAGTCACTCGGCATCGAGTGGTCTTGGTCCAAGGATTCCTCCGCTAACGAGGTAATCGAGCTCAGGGACTTTGACGGCATGCGCTTGCAGCTGGTTGGAGTCAAGGACGATAAGCGTTCTGGTTGGGATGGAGTTGGAGCGATTCCAGCCGAGTTCGCGGTGAGGGGTCTGCACGCAGTTGAGCTGTCACAGCGCCAGGTTGAGCCAACTGCTGGAATGCTTGAGAATCTGCTGGGCATGGCGCTGGCATCTGAGTCATCTGGCAGAGCTAACTTTTCAATGGGTGAGGGTGCATCCGGAGCCCGTGTTGAGGTGCTGGGTGGTGTCCAGGATCGCGGTCTTCAAGCTGGTGGCACTGTTCACCACGTGGCGTTTAGTGCCCCAGATCTTCCAACCATGGAGTTGTGGCAACAGGAGCTTCTAAGCCGCGGCGTGCAGGTAACTCAGATTCTTGATCGACAGTATTTCAAGAGCATTTACTTCCGCGAGCCAGGTGGAGTGCTATTTGAGATTGCCACCGACGATCCAGGTTTTGCGATTGATGAGCCACTTTTGGAGCTTGGTCGCAAGTTGAAGCTGCCACCATGGCTTGAGCCAAACCGCGAGCAAATTGAAGCCTCACTTCCCCCGATTAGGCTGGACTAGATGTCAAATCGCGATCTAACTAGACCACACGTTTACCAACCTGGCACCTCAAGCAGAGTGCTTCTGCTGCTGCATGGGACCGGCGGGGATGAGCATGACTTGCTCCGTTTGGGCAAAGCACTCGATCCTGATGCTCACCTTCTCTCCCCGCGCGGTATGTACTTAGAAGCTGGAATGAACCGTTTCTTCGAGCGCTATCAAGATGGCAGCTTCAACGAGGCCTCAATTGACGAGGCAGTCTCGGAGTTGTCTGACTTCTTGGCGGTTGCTATAGAGCACTACCAGCTAGTTGGTATGGAAGTGGTGGCGGCCGGTTTTAGTAATGGTGCAAACACCGCGGCTGCGCTGATGCTAAGGCACCCTGAACTACTCTCCGGGGCAGTGCTGTTTGGTTCAACGAGACCTTATCGAGACCCTGAGTCGGTCGATTTGACTAACAAACGAGTCTGGCTCGCGAATGGTGATCTTGATCCCTACGCGCCGGTTTCTGTAAGTGAAGATTGGGTTTCCTGGCTAGGCAAAAATGGGGCGAGCGTCAGATGGTTGCGGCACCCGGGGGGACATCAGATATCCCCAGCACACTTGAAGGAAATTTCCAGCGAGCTGGTTTAGACTCGCCAAAAGTTCTAATCGAAAGGACGCAAGTGGCAATCTCCCACAACCCGGTTTTCAACCAATCTCTGCAGTCAGGCATTGACTCATTGAACCAGCAGCAGGTCGACTCTGAGTTTCAGAACATCACCGCTGCACCAATGACAATCGAGGGCACAGCCTCCAAGGTGCTCGGGCTCTTCGCTTTGGTCGTCCTCGGTGCGGGTGCTACCTGGTTCACTGGTGCGTTTGGCCTGATGTTCCCAGCAATGCTGGTTGGTCTTGGTCTTGGACTTTGGGCAACCTTCTCGAAGAAGGTCATCCCGGGTCTCTACTACGCCTACGCCCTAGTTCAGGGTGTGTTCGTTGGAGCTCTAAGCGGTGTGCTTGAGGGTATGTACCCAGGGATTGCACAGACTGCAGTGGTTTCCACGCTTGCAACCGCGGGTGCCATGTTTGCCGCCTACCGCATGGGTTGGGTAAAGGTTGATGCTCGCTTTACCAGAATCATGATGTTTGCGCTGATTGGTTACTCAGTTTTCGCACTGGTAAACCTCGGCTTCGCAGTGTTTGCCGGCATGAGCGCTTACTCCTCATCATTCGGTTGGCTAATTGCACTTGTTGGTGTTGGCCTAGCCGCCTTCACCCTAAACCTTGACTTTGAGGCGATTCGTGAGGGTGCTGCAAACCGCTGGCCTAAGGAGATGGAGTGGCGTGCAGCGTTCGGTCTGACCGCCTCGCTGATCTGGCTCTACGTGGAGATCATTCGTCTGCTTGCTATCTTCAACTCGCAGGACTAACTCGCTTTAGATGAATACTGCTGCCAAAGCTGCCTGAGATCCCAGGCGTTTTCGGCCAGGATTGAGACCCCCCGCACTCCGGTGCGGCGGGTCTTTCCTGATATCAGGAGCAATCGATTTTGAAACAGCAGTCCCGCGCAGCGTCGTTGCGCCTCATCGAAAAAGGTGGCATCGGCACAACCGGTCCCATCATCCAAGCTGATGAAGACAACTCTTTTCCCAGAGCGCATCGGAGGGGTTTGGGTTGCCACTCTGACGCCAGCAACCAATACATCGGTATTGCCTCTTAGTCCAACTAACTCGGCAGCCCTAACAACTCCCATTTGATCAAGCATCTCTTGGAACTGGTCAAGCTGATGCCGCGAGAGGTCTAGCCCTGTTATTGCAAGCTCATTGTTGATCTGTTGGGCTTGAGTGATTCCCTGATTACCAGTGGGGAGTACTTGAATGTTTTTGAAGTCAAAACCAAGTTGATTGGGGTCTTGTTTTGGTGCCGGCCTAGCGCTCAATTGCCTGACCGCCATCAATAGATCACCGCGACGGTCGATTGATTGGGACCTTTCAATCTTCGCAAGCGAGTCAAGTGCTCCAATCAACGCCAGTCTTTCGATGGTGCGCCTTGATGGCCTTGCTCGAATGTAAAAATCAGCAAGATCACTAAAGGGTTGCTCGGCAACAACTCGATCCTTCTCTGCCTCTGACATGCCCGCGATTTCAGTAATCGCCATTCGAACCGCAAGACCATTTTTAGTTTGCTCAACTCGGTATTGCTTCGTGGAGACATTGACGTCTATTGGCAGTAGTTCAACACCGAGCCTTCTTGCCTCAGTCACAATCAAGCGTTTTGGATACATGCCCGGATCATGGGTTAGTAACCCAGCTATGAACTCGGTGGGGAAGTGGGTCTTTAGATAAGCGGACTGGTAGGTGGGGACTGCAAATGCAGCTCCGTGAGCTTTGCAAAAACCAAATGAGCCAAAGCCCTCAATGATCGACCAAACTCGGTCGATTACCTGAGTGCTGTAGCCGCGGGCTTTTGCCGAAGCCCTGAAGAACTCTTCAGTTCTTTTTTGCTTATCGGGCTTTGCTAATCCTCTGCGCAGTTCATCTGCACGTGCCAGGGTGCAGCCGGTCATGGTTTGCATGATGCGCATCAGTTGCTCATGAAAAACAACTACCCCGTAGCTCTCTTCGAGAATTGGCCTGAGATCTTTATGGATGTAGTCCGGCTCAATAAAGCCGTGCCTGCCATCAAGGTATGGGGAAATCATGTTTCCCTTCATCGGACCAGGCCTAAATAGTGATATCTGCAGGGTTAGATCATTGAATTTGGTCGGTTGATGTTTACCGGTTAGCTCGCGTTGACCTGGACTTTCAATTTGGAAGATGCCCAAAGTGTTGGTGGTTCGAATCAGTTTGTAGACCTCGGGGTCATCTTTTGGCACTGCATCTAAATCAAACTCTTTACCTCTGACTCTAGATATCTCAGCGACCGTGTAGGCCATCGAGCTTTGCATTCTGACTCCGAGTACGTCGAGTTTTAGAAAGCCCATAGGATCCATGTCATCTTTATCGAACTGACTCATGGGTAAACCCAGGCCGCTTGGTTCGGTAGGGGTTAGATCTAGAAGTTTTGAGTTACCAAGAATTACCCCACACGGGTGCATCGATATGAACCTCGGCAGTCGATCAAGTCGTTGAGTGATATCAACCAGTAGGTTTAGCTTCCGATCGTGACTGGCTCGTGCGGAAAAGTCACTCAACTCGGGTTTTTGACCCATTTCGGTTCTGAAATTTCTGGCCGAGAATCGCCACATGCTTTTGGCAATTTGATCTATGTCTTCATCCGCAAGCCCGAGTGCCATGCCGGAATCACGTAGCGCTCCGCGACCTCGGTAGCTGGACTGCATCGACAGCAGAGTTACTCGATTGCCGCCGTAGCGACGAAATATGGCGCGGTAAATATCGTGCCTGCGAGCGGATTCAACATCGATATCGATATCGGGCAATGTGCTGCGCTCGGTGGATAAAAAACGCTCGAACAGTAAACCTTCGGATATCGGATCAACTCCCGAAATTCCCAGCAGGTAGTTCACCAGCGAACCTGCGCCAGAGCCCCTGGCGGCAATTCGAATTCGCATATCGCGGATCATCTGTGCGACATCGGCAACGGTCAGAAAGTAAGTCGAGAAACCGAGCTGATTGATGGCTATTAGCTCTTTAGAGAGTCGATGCTGAATGGTTGCCAGTTCAGCTGCCTTGGCGTTTGGATAGCGCCAGGGGATAGCGGAGTGACTCTTTTGCCACAGCACTTCAAAGGGATTTCCCGATATGCCCAACGCGCTTTGTTCGGGGGTTTTGGGTTCACCCCAACCGCAGTCTTTCACTGGGTCTAAAAAGCAACTTTCGGCAACTTCGCGAGTGTTATTCAATAACCACTTTGCAAGACGCGGATCCTCGGTGGTTTCTAGTGCTAGCGCAACCATCTGAGTTTGAGGTTTGAGCCAAGCCTGAGCATTCGGCTGCAACGTGAAAATCCCCAAGGGTTCAAGCTCGCGAGCAGAATCCAGAACATCCGCTGTTACGCAATCGTCTGGTTCTAGGTATCGAACTGCATTGGTCAGCACGGCTCTGAGCTTGAACCCAAGTGCAAGCTGCAGCATTGCCCTAGCGTGCTCGGTTGAATATAGGTCACCGGGTTCAGTGAGCTGATTCACCACCTCAATAACTAAGCGCCTTGGATCTAGGGTGCCCAATAGTTTTTCAAGCAACTCTGATGCTTGAGATTTATCGCTGAGTATCCTCTGGGCGAGGGTTGAATCGTGGCCAACTAAAACAACGCAGTGTTTTGAAAGCTCAGCCAGCTGCTCAAGGCTCAGTGAGACCCCGGCACGTTTTGGCTTTTGATGGGCAGCAGATACCAGCCTGCAAAGTGCACTCCAGCCGGCACCTTGGTTATTACCGGTTGCCAGGATTTTTACCCGACCCAGCTCTGCTATCTCGAGACTCACGCCAACAATCGGTGCCAAGCCCTCTTTGATGCAGTTTCCGATGTGTTTTACAGCTCCGTAAAGACCGTCTCGATCAGTTACCGCGAGTGCATCAAAACCCATAGCCTTGGCGGCCTTTGCAAGCTGCGTGGGCTGAGTTACTCCGTAGTGCGCCGAATATGCCGAGCTGACATTTAGGTGCGTGAACACGCTATGAAACCTCGGTTATTTCCCAGGTATCTTCTGGAATCTGATGTCTGAGCTCAAAGAACATGCGATTTTCGCCATCGGCTGCCCACAGTCGCCACATCTCAACTTCCAGGATTGCCTGACCATTACCTTTTGCGGCAGAGCCAGCAAATTCCCACCACAGCTTCCTGGAATACCAGCGAACTGGTTTTGAGTAGACCAGGTAGCTCTTGGATCGATATTGAAAGGACAGGGGAGCGCCATCGGAATCAAGTAAAACCCCAGCGAGTGTTTCTGTTTGCATAGCCCCAAGCCCTTCAATTATTCGAACAAATGTTCGAATAATCAGAGTTTATGGCGAGCCACCGACATTTTCAAAATGCGATTTCGGAGATCAATCCCGGATGGTTATTTCTAACGTTTCCGACCTCTTTTGACACCGTGTGGTAACTAAGTTCCTCGGCAACCAAATCAGATTCTTGGCCGAGCGCTGAAAGGAGTTCGTCGGTCGTTTCATAGTCGGGAGATATCCAGGCTTCGATGCCGTCTTCAGATAAGAAAACCGGAGATCGATCGTGAATCTCACTCAGTGCTGGCGAGGCGGTCTTGGTAAGGATTGAACAGCTGAGAACCCAGCGGGTTGGGTCGGTCGCAGCCTTAGCGGGGTCTCGCCAGAATGAATAGATCCCAGCAAAGGAAATAAAGGGTTCGGCATGAACAAACAGTGGGTTCTTGTCCTTGTCCCACTCGAAGTAGCCCGAGGCTGGGATGACACAACGTTTTTTCAAGGCGGAATCTTTGAAGCTCGGCTTTTCTAAAACGGTCTCGATTCGGGCATTGAAAAGTGGAGTGCTGCCAACCTCCTTGGACCAAGCTGGGATAAGACCAAAACGAGCTGGATGAATCTCTCTGGTCGGGACCGAGTCAATCTCTCGTTCCACCACAATTGGCACGAGATTGGTGGGGGCGATGTTGTAGCTGACAGTCTCAAAATCAAGCGGGAAGCTTGCTTGATAAAAATCACTAAGTTCGTCGCGCTCCTTGGCAATGACGTATCTACCGCACATGGCAACACTCCAAACACTTTGCGTACAACGCTATAACCAACCACTCCAAATCGGCGCGGAGGAGAGGTTGCAAAGATATTTGAATAATTATGAATAATCGTCCAATAAATACTCGAAATGGGGATAAATTGAAGGTGGAGGGGCTGGAGAAACCCTCCAGAAAGAAGATTTACCGTGTTTGCGAATGCCCCGGTGATTCTGACTGAGTTGGACGCGCTTTCCCTGGCTCGCTGGCAGTTCGGTCTCACCACCATCTATCACTTCCTGTTCGTACCACTGACCATCGGAATGGTTCTGTTAGTGGCAATCCTGCAAAGTGCATGGGTGAAAACAGGTAAAGAAAAGTATCTGAGGCTCACCAAGTTTTTCGGAAAGATATTTCTGATCAACTTCGCAATGGGAGTCGTGACTGGAATCGTCCAGGAGTTCCAGTTTGGAATGAACTGGTCCGATTACTCACGCTTTGTTGGAGACGTATTCGGCGCGCCATTGGCCATGGAAGGCTTGCTCGCATTCTTCTTTGAGGCGACATTCATTGGGCTTTGGATATTCGGCTGGGACAAGCTATCGAAGGGTGTCCACCTGGCGACTATCTGGATGACCGCCCTGGGCGTGATGCTATCTGCCTATTTCATTCTCGCTGCGAATGCCTTCATGCAAAACCCGGTTGGCTTTGAGATCAACGAGCAAAAGGGTCGCGCAGAGCTAACCGACATCGGTGCTGTTCTAACTAACGTGGTAGCAATAAACCAGTTCCCACACACCATCACAGCATCGCTGATGTTCGCAGCAGCTTTGATAATTGCAGTTTCTGCCTATCACCTGAAGCGACGTCAGAACGTAGAAGAAATGCGAACTGCCATGAAGTTTGGTCTTTGGACCTCGGTTGTGGCATCGCTTGGAACTGTGATCAATGGAGACAGCCTCGGAATCGCCATGGTGCACACTCAGCCGATGAAAATGGCTGCGGCAGAGGCGCTTTACGAAACCACAAAGGAAGCATCGTTCTCAATCTTCACGATTGGAAACCTCGACGGAACCCAGGAGTTGTTCTCGGTTCGCATTCCTTACCTACTCTCGTTTCTTTCGACCCATACATTGGATGGGGAGGTCGAGGGCATAAACAACCTCCAAGCCCAATACGAACTGCTCTATGGCCCGGGTGAATATTCGCCAGTTATTTGGCTTACCTACTGGGCCTTTAGGTTGATGATCGGTATGGGCTTGCTCTCCACAATTGTCGCTATCGCCGGACTGTGGTTCAGTCGCAAGCACGTCACCGAAGCTCCAAAGTGGTTCTACAACGTGGCAATCTGGGCGGCTCCGCTGCCTCTAATTGCGATGAGCATTGGTTGGCTTTTTACCGAGATGGGACGTCAGCCATGGCTTGTGTTTTCGCTTATGAAAACAGCAGACGGCGTATCACCGGGCGTCACTGGTCTAGAGGTTCTGGTCTCTTTGATCGGCTTCACTGCCATCTACGGCGTTTTGGCTGTGGTTGAGTTCCGCATTCTTCTCGAGGCCATCAAGAAGGGTCCGATTGAAGAACGGGCTACTGAAGATTCAAACAAAATGGCCGTTGCCTACTAAGGAGGATTCAAATGGCATTGAATGAGATTTGGTTTGTAATCGTGGCCTTCTTCTTCGTCGGCTACTTCGTACTGGACGGATTTGACTTTGGAGTGGGGATGGCTTTGCCGTTCGTCTCCAAAGACGAGACTGACAGAAGAGTTGTAATCAACACAATCGGCCCAGTATGGGATCTGAATGAGACCTGGGTAATCGTTGCAGGAGCAGCGCTCTTCGCGGCATTTCCAGAATGGTATGCGTCCCTATTCAGTGGCTTCTATCTAGCCCTCTTCTTGCTCCTTGCTGCTTTGATTGCAAGGGGTGTCGCGTTTGAATACCGAGGCAAGGGCAAGAGTCCGCAGTGGAAGAGCGCCTTCGATTGGATGATTTTTCTCGGCTCTGCGCTACCCGCTCTTTTATGGGGGGTCGCCTTTGCCAACATCGTTCAGGGTGTCCCACTAAATCAAGAGCACATCTTCGAGGGCTATGACATCCCATTAGTGGGCAACCTACTGGTGCTCCTAAATCCATACGGCCTGCTAGGGGGGCTTGTGACTCTGAGCTTGTTCTTTACTCATGGGCTGATTTTCTTGACAATCAAGACTGACGGTGAATTGAAGGAGCGTTCTCGCAATCTCGCGACCAAGGTCGGCTCAGTTGCAACTTTGCTTGCTGCAGTGTTCCTTGTGTGGACTCAGCTCTCACATTTCAGTGTTGAGGGGCTTGCGCTAAGTGCAGTTGCCGCTGTCTCACTGATTTCGGCCTTGGTGTTCAATCTAGCTAGAAGAGAGGGCGTCAGCTTTGGTCTAATGGTCGTCACGATCATCAGCGCAGTCTCCTCCCTATTTGTTGCGTTATTTCCAAATGTCCTACCTTCGACTATTGATGATGCATTCTCGCTCACCATAGAAAACGCATCATCATCTGAGTACACACTCGGAGTAATGACATGGGTGGGCGTCATCATGATCCCGTTGGTGCTGGCCTACCAGGGCTGGACGTACTGGGTATTTAGAAAACGCATCACTAGAGAGCAGATTCCTGTTCACTCGCACTAGATGAAACCGATTGATCCGCGCCTATTCAGGGCATCCAAAGCGACCAGCTGGCTAGTAGCCAGCCTGGTCGCCTTGGCGTTGATAGGGGTTGCTCTCACTGTCTCAATTGCCTATCAGTTATCAACCTTTGTGGTTGAGGTGTTCATCTATCAGAGGCTGCTCAGTGAGTCTTTCCCAAGACTCGGGCTAGCGCTGTTGCTGGGAAGCCTTCGCGCAATTTTGCATTTTGCACAGGAGGCGATCTCAAGCTTTGCTTCTCAGCGAATCAAGAGCGATCTCAGGCGCGAGGGATTGCTGAGTCTCATAGCGAAGCCTGGGGTGAATTCTGGTGAATGGTCGTATCTTCTTGGCCCGGGGCTCGACTCCCTAGATGTGTATTTCTCAAAGTACCTGCCGCAATTGGTTTACACGGCCTTGGTTACACCACTTTTTATCGGGCTACTTTTCTTTGTTGATCCGACAAGTGCGATTGTGCTCGTTCTCACGATCCCTCTGATTCCCTTATTTATGGTTCTGATTGGGTTGGTAACCAAAGAAGCGCAGGAGCGGCAGCTAAATTCACTGACTCGACTGAACCAGCACTTTCTTGAGGTTCTAAAAGGAATAAATACGCTTCGGATATTCAATCGCATCGAACGACAGGCAAATGTTCTCACCGATTTATCACTAGAGCACAGAACCAGAACTATGCGCGTTTTGAGCATCTCTTTTCTGTCTGGGTTTGCTCTTGAGTTAGCAGCATCGCTATCGGTGGCCCTAATGGCGGTGACCATTGGAGTGAGACTGATTGACGGTGATTTATCGTTGTTGACCGGATTGTTTGTCTTGCTGGTTGCTCCGGAGGCCTACCTTCCGCTTCGGCAAGTCGGCGCACAGTTTCACGCAGCTCAAGAGGCGGTAGCCGTTAGCGACAGGATTTTGGACCAACTCAAGCGCACTGCAGCAAAGGCCTCAGCATCGCTCGAAATTGGGGAGGGCCTGACAGTACTTGTTGGACCGTCAGGTGGTGGAAAAAGCACAATCCTCAGATCGCTTGCGAGTCGAGGTGCCTATCAGCCCCAGCTTCCAACGTTTATCAGTGGAACCGTTAGGGAAAACATTGTTATGGGCTCTGATTTTGATCCCGAAAGCTACCTTCGCGCAAAAGCTTTGAGCAGGATATCCGAACTCAGTGACGATTACGTTCTGTCACAGACAAACTCACTTAGCGGTGGCCAGATGCAGCGAGTGAATCTCGCGCGAGCACTCTACAAAGCTCTGAGAACCAACAAAGTGCTCATTTTGGATGAACCACTGTCGCAACTTGATCCGAGGCTGGTATCCGAAATTTCATTTGAGATAGCTTCATTGCGCTCCGATGGCTTTCGAATCATTGCCGCATCTCACCAGTCAGAACTAATAAACCTCGCAGATCGCGAGGTTCGAATTGGCTAAGAGGCTCTTTACACCACAGGGTAGGACATTCAATCTTGGGGTATTTGCCCTTGTTCTCGAGGCGGTAAGTGCGGTTGCGCTGTTGGCAACCAGTTCTTATCTGATTTCCAGAGCCGCCGAGCAGCCGCCAATTATGTATCTGATGATGGCCGTGGTCGGGGTTCGAGCATTCGCTCTGGGTCGCGCGAGCTTTCGCTATTTGCAACGCCTTGCTCTTCACGATGCCGTCTTTGCCAAGCTCGCAAACCTTAGACCAAATCTTTTTCTGAGTCTTTCTAGGCGTAGTTCCATTGAAACCACTGATGGCCTAGAGCGCGTGACGACAGATCTCGAATCGGTTCAAGATTGGACCTTAAGAGTTTTGGGACCGGCGATTCAGGCGCTAGTTGCCGTTCTTACCGCCTCGGTCCTGATATCGGTTTGGTATCCAATCTCCGGTATTGCAACCCTTGTTATCGCAATTGGATCGCTTACCACGATGCTGATTGTCAGCTATCGGAGTACTGCCAGAGCAAGTCAGGAGCGATCAGACCTAGCGTCAGAATTGCGCTCTACTCTGATCGAACTCATCAGTGCAGCTGAGCTGATCTTGAGCTACGGATTGCTGCAGAGGTACCAAGAAAAGATCAGTCGACTCGAAAAGCGGTTATGGAGAACTGACTTTCGATTTGGAATGACGCTTGGGTTCGCAGCTTCACTTACTAGCCTTGGGGGGATTCTTGCTGTAGTGACCTCCGCCAGTCTGAGTGATCTCGCCAGCACTCAAGTGCCCGATCACATGTTAGCCCTTGCTGTGCTGACGCCATTTGCTGTTTTTGATGTGGCCTCGAACCTGCAATCTGCGTCAATCGCATTTCATCGTTTTGCCCTTTCGAAAAGAAAGCTTGCTCCCTTACTAACCGAACCTGCAAATGAGGAGACTGGGGGAGTAGAACTAGGCATATTGGATTCGATTGAAGCGATTGATCTCGAACTGCAGCGCGATGAATTTGTTCTCCCTGAAACCTCCTTTGAGTTGCCAGTTGCTGGTTTAAGTGTTCTAGGAGGTCCAAGTGGATCGGGAAAATCTTCCATCGCAATGGCTCTCATCGGATTATTGCCCTATCAGGGGAGCTTGAAGGTGAACGGTGTCGAGGTGTCGGGCATCGACCAAATTTCATTGCGGAGTCAAGTGGTTCTAATCGAGCAGAATCCTCATGTTTTCCTTGGCTCGGTCCGAGATAACCTTGCGATTTCGGGGCAAAGTGATCCGATTCTGATGCAGCAGGCACTTGACATGGTTGGGCTCTTGAATGAATTTTCAGAGCGGGGATTACTTGAGCTTGAGTTGACTGAGTCGGGAGCAAACATTTCTGGAGGCCAAGCTCAGCGTCTAGCAATTGCCAGAGCCGTAATGAGTGGTGCTAGATATTTGATTCTGGATGAACCGACGAGCGGACTGGATTGGGAAAACGCGATGAAGTTGAGAGACGTAATTTTGGAGCTAAATCGATCCGGGGTTGGCTTCTTGATAGTCACCCATGACATGGAGTTTGCTTCCACGTTAGGTGAGTTTCAATCGCTAAATTTGCTCGCTGAGGAGTGCTAGGCGCTTTCTGAAAGAGAGATAGCGTTTCGGCGCAGCTAAGGGCACGTCAGACCACTTAGTCGCGGCTCTGATTCCCTGGAGTCCACTCAGCGACCAAACCTCACAGCCGGCCAGATCTTCTGGGCGAGCAGTCTTTAGTTTGACCCTGAAGCCGGCCTGTTGAGCAATCTCCAACACCAGCTCTCTGGTGATACTCGGTAGCCAATTGGTTGAGTCGTCGGGGGCACACAGTACTTCGTCCTCCCACCACATAATTGCGCTGAGTGCACCATCGGCCACAAAGCCTTCGGGGCTCAGGATTACAGCCTCATCTGCGCCGTGAAGATTTGCTTTGCGGCGAAGCTTTTGGCAAAGCGAAAGATCGGGACCTTTGATACTTGGGGAGACTCTCGGATCTGGCTCGTCTAGGCTCCAAAGAGTAAGTGTCTCGGTTCGCTCCGGAGCTTCTCTGAGCCTGAGGAAGAACTGCTCACCAATAGGTTGGAACTCGCGGTATTCAAGTCTGGGGAACCAAGCACCCTCACGAGGAACTAACTCTGTGACGGCCTTGGCGAAGGCATCAAAATCAATGCCGGCTGGGCTTTTAATGCTGGATCGGAAGCGCTCAAAGTGCTTTTGAATCGCTCTAACCGAACCGTTGTCCACCAGAAAACTATCGGCAACGGTGAGCTGCTCGGCAATGGCGTAATCAACTTTCACAAACCGATCGGAATCGAATCGGTAGAAATCTCCGTTAACGCTCATCACATCTAGACTACGGAACTGGAAGGGGTGCAAATGCCACTGTTAGTAAGTTCGCTGCGTGGCTGGAGCTCACTTCCTGATGTCTTTGTTTCCTTTTTTGGTAACTCAGACAATGTCTTTTGGCTAGATCGATCCCATCATCCAACCAGTGGTTTTTCGGTCATTGGTGCCGGTGTCCCGGTTTCGAACGCTGAGTACTTAGGTGAGTATGACGCTCAACCGGCAATTCCGTTTCGGCCATACCTGGTTGGTGTGCTGAGCTATCTGCAAAATCAGCTCAGCGGTCACTTTCTCAGAGTCGACCGCGCCATCGTTTACGAACATTCAACCAAGATGCTGCATTTTGTTGGGGATTGCTCTACAGAGGAATTCGATGCTTGGTATCACGCTGCGCTACTTCGCCTGGCATTGGTCGGGGGAAACTCTGCAAGCTATGAACTTGACTTCCCAGCTGCTACCGCTCCGCGTCTCAGCGCCGATGACCCCCAAACCGAGTACCTGGAAAAAATCACTCAGGCCCAGGAATTCATTTCAAAAGGCGATGTGTATCAGCTTTGTCTAACCACCAGGCTTCGAGGTGTTTACTCCGGGGATCCACTGAGTTATTTCCTACGACTGCGCAAGCAGCACTCCGCGCCATATGCCGCATTTCTGAGGGTCAACGGGAAGAGCTACGTCTCGATTTCCCCTGAGCGGTTGATTGAGGTTCACGGCACCAGAGTTCTTAGCTCCCCGATTAAAGGAACCAGAAGGCGCGGCCTTGATGAAGCGGAAGACCTGGCTTTGATTTCTGAGCTGGCAGCTGATCCAAAAGAGCGAGCCGAGAACCTGATGATTGTCGATTTGATTCGCAACGACATTGCATCGGTTTGTGAACCAAGTTCGGTAACTGTCGAGTCTCTCTTAGCTATCAGGACCTACTCAACGGTGCACCAGTTGGTATCCGATGTCTCAGGTGAACTGCGTGAGGGGCTAACTGGATTCGATGCCCTGAGAGCGCTTTTCCCAGGCGGCTCAATGACCGGAGCTCCAAAACTTAGGGCTATGGAGATCATTAGTGAACTCGAAAGCTCGCCCAGAGGCGACTACTCGGGTGGCATTGGCTGGATCGGTAAGGACGGCAGTATGGACTTGGGCATGGTGATCAGAACCGCAATCTTTGATTCGGGTGAAGTGAGCATCGGTATCGGTGGTGGCATAACTTCTGACTCGGTGCCACAGGCAGAACATCGCGAGATTCAGCTCAAAGCCAATGCTTTGGTTAGCGCACTATCTGCGAGCGTGGATTGGTAACCTTTACAGGTTGAAATCTAAGGGTGTTTAGCTTGCACGAAGAGTACAGTTTCTCCGCCATTCAAGAGCGATGGCTGCCGGTCTGGGACCAGCTGCAACCATTCGACTCCTCCAAGCCGGATGATCCAAGACCGCGCAAGTATGTGCTCGACATGTTCCCTTACCCATCAGGCGATCTGCACATGGGTCACGCAGAGGCCTATGCTCTCGGCGATGTTATCTCGCGCTATTGGATACAAAAGGGTTACAACGTTTTGCACCCAATTGGTTGGGATGCCTTCGGTTTGCCTGCGGAGAACGCAGCTATAAAACGTGGTCTTGACCCTCGCGGCTGGACCTACGAGAACATTTCTCAGCAAAAGGCATCGATGCGTCGCTATGCCTGCAGTTTTGACTGGACCAGAGTTTTGCAGACCTGCGACCCGATTTACTATCGCTGGAACCAGTGGCTCTTCCTTGAGTTTTACAAGCGTGGCCTTGCCTATCGCAAGAACTCCAACGTGAACTGGTGCCCATCATGCCAAACGGTATTGGCTAACGAGCAGGTTGTGCAGGGGCTATGTGAGCGATGTGACTCTCAGGTAACTAAGAAAGCACTTACTCAGTGGTACTTCAAGGTCACCGATTACGCCGACCGACTATTAGATGACCTAGACAAACTGGAGGGCAACTGGCCATCCAAGGTCCTAACCATGCAGCGCAACTGGATCAACAGATCCGTCGGAGCCAACGTTCGCTTTGCGATCGCCGATTCAAAGCGTGAGATTGAGGTTTTCACCACTCGCCCAGACACTCTCTACGGCGCCACCTTCATGGTTGTGGCGGCTGATTCTGATTTGGCAAGTGAGCTTGTGGTTGATTCTCCAGCACACGTCCGCATGGAGTTTGTCAGCTACCTAGAGAAGGTCAAGCAGTCCAACGATATCGAGCGTTTAGCTACTGATCGTCCAAAGACCGGAGTCAAGCTAGAGCGTTACGCGATCAATCCGCTAAACGGGGAGAAGCTGCCAATCTATGCCTCTGACTATGTCTTAGCTGACTATGGCACCGGAGCCATCATGGGCGTTCCGGCCCACGATGAGCGCGACATGGCTTTTGCAAACGCCCTCGGTATTGACGTGAGAATGGTGGTCCAGACCGAGGACGAGAACCCTGAAATCTCCCGCATCGCCACCTCTGGGGACGGGGTGTTGGTCAACTCAGGTGAGCTGAATGGACTCAACAAAGCCCAAGCAATAGCCAAGGCAATTGAGATACTCACCGGGCGCGGCACCGGAGAGGCTGCCAAGAACTTCCGGTTGCGTGACTGGCTAATCTCACGTCAGCGTTACTGGGGCACTCCGATTCCAATCATTCACTGCCCAAGCTGTGGTGAGGTACCCGTTCCGCAAGAGCAATTGCCGGTTGAGCTTCCAAGCTCGGAAGGTTTGGATCTTTCGCCAAAGGGAACCTCTCCGCTCGGTGCAGCTGCGGATTGGGTGAATGTCGCATGCCCTAAGTGCGCGGGTCCTGCTCGTCGTGACAGCGACACCATGGACACCTTTGTGGATTCAAGCTGGTACTTCCTGCGCTATCTGAACCCGAACTCCGAAGAGTTCGCCTTCGATGTCGAAGAGGCCAAGAAGTGGGCACCGGTTGATCAGTATGTCGGTGGTGTCACCCACGCGATTCTCCACCTGCTGTATGCACGTTTCTTCACCAAGGTTTTGCACGACATGGGCATGGTTGATTTTGATGAACCATTCACCAAGCTTTTGAACCAGGGCATGGTACTCATGAATGGCTCTGCGATGAGTAAGTCGCGTGGAAACCTGGTCAGGCTATCGGAGCAGCTAGATGAGCACGGTGTGGATGCAATCCGTTTGACCATGGCGTTTGCTGGGCCACCGGAGGATGACATTGACTGGGCGGACGTATCGCCAGCGGCAAGCTCCAAATTCCTAGCACGAGCCTGGCGTATCGCCCAGGACGTTACCTCAGATCCAGGTGTCGATGTCACTTCTGGAGATAAAAGCATCCGCGCCGCTACCCACTCATTCTTGAAAGATTTCACGGAGTCAATCGAGTCATTCAAGTTCAACGTTGGCGTTGCCAAGGTCATGGAACTTACTAACACTCTGCGCAAGGCCATCGACTCAGGAGTTGGCCCAGCCGACGCGGCAGTGAGGGAAGGGGCGGAAGAGCTCGCAAAGGCACTATCGCTATTCGCTCCATACACCGCTGAGGACATGTGGCGACTCCTTGGGCACCAACCGGCAGTCGCACTCGCGGGACTTCGCTCCGTAGACGAGTCACTTTTGGTCAAGGACACGATCGTGGCAATTGCCCAGGTGGATGGCAAGCTTCGTGACAAGTTTGAGGTTAGCGTTTCGATTTCTGAGGCCGAGCTGCGCGAGCTGGCACTGGGTTCGGAGTTAGTGAAGCGAGCGATTGGTGATAGAGAGCTTGCAGCAGTGATTGTGCGCGCGCCCAAGCTTGTCAACATCGCCACCAAGTAGTCAGTTGAACACAGTCTTCTAGTCAGAAGGTTTTTATCATCCGGGTCATGGCTAAATGACTTGATGCAAAGACTTAAGAGTTGGTTCCTCGCGCTTGATCCGCAATCCCGAAAGAAGCTGTTGATTGCTGGCTTTGGGTCGCTTGTGGTTTTGTATTTGCTTTTGAACCAACAGGCCGAGGCTGGTAAGCCTGAGGCAACCTTGCCTTCAGAGGAAATTGAATTTGCGGGCAGCATATTCGTGCACGTGGTTGGAGAGGTGAACGAACCGGGACTCTATGAGCTACAGCTTGGAGCGCGAGTCTCCGATGCCATCGAAGTTGCCGGGGGTTTCACGCAAGACGCGGTTCAATCCTCTGTAAATCTGGCACGAAATTTGTCCGACGGTGAGCAGGTAATCATTGCATCGGAAGACCAATTTCAATCCGCTTCAGGAACCGGGGGATTGGTGTCGCTGAATCGAGCCAGCGTCGAGGATTTGGACACCTTGCCCGGAGTGGGCCCAGCGCTAGCTGCGCGAATCATCGAATATCGGGAGTCTGCAGGTTCGTTTTCGGATGTCCGCGAGCTGAGGGAGGTAAGCGGCATCGGTGAAAAAATGTTTGCCAAAATCAAAGACCTAGTGACCCTGTGATTGGATTCGCCACAGCGCTGTGGCTTGGCATCCTGCTATTTGTCACTGAACCTGATTCCACTCTTGCCCTTGCATTTCCAGAAGTAAGTGAGATTTCTTACCTCCGAAGCGCATTTCTCGGTTCGCTTGGGAGCGTGACAGATGCTGAGGCGCTAGTTGCAGGATTGGCGATTGGTGAGCGTGAGCTGTTATCAGAGGCAGCCAAAGAGCAGATGCGCGAAGTATCTCTCACTCACCTCGTGGCGGTCAGTGGTGCAAACTTGGCGATCGTCATGGGGGCGATTTGGTTTCTACTCGGCGCACTTTCGGCTCCGCGTTGGCTGAGATTTTTGCTATCTGGTTTGGCGATGCTCGGATATGTCCTTTTAGTTGGCCCAGAGTCGTCGGTGCTTAGAGCTGGGGCCATGGCACTAGCGGTGCTCATCGCACTCTCGCTAGGTCGCGGCACCAGTGCGATTCACTCCTTGGCATTGGCTGTCGCCGTGCTCTTGCTCATTGATCAGTCGCTCGCTTTTGATCTTGGTTTCGCCCTCAGTGTGCTTGCAACCCTGGGTCTTCTCCTAGGAGCGCGTCCTATTGCAGATCGAATTGGATTCGCACCCAGACCAATCGCGCTTGCCCTGGGTGCCGGCCTAGCCGCACAGATATTCACTTTGCCAGTGGTGCTCATGATTCAGCCTGGGTTTCCGATTTATGCAATCATTGCGAATCTATTGGTGGAGCCTGTGGTTGCGCCGGTCACTGTCGCAGGGATTGTCGCAGTGCTGCTGACCCCAATGAGCCCAAGCCTTTCACACTTAGCAACCTGGTTTGCCACATTTGGAACTCAATGGATTCTCTCGGTCGCTGAGCGGTTGTCTTCCCAGGAGGTCACTCGATTCCACGTCAGCTTCGGACTGGAAGGTCAGATGTTGATCTGGGGTCTTGTGGTCGGGGTAATTGCGGCGATTCGCCTTGGCGGCAAGGCAAGAGCTGCCGCCTCGGCCTTTTTAGTTCTCGACATAGTGTTGCTGTTGACCCTCTCGGCTGGTGACCTGGTTCGGTCTGGAGTTGCAAATCAAGAGTGGAAGGTCATGGCTTGTGACGTAGGTCAAGGTGATGCGCTCTTGGTGCGCGATGGCGACCAAACGGCTCTTATCGATGTTGGCAGGGAGCCAGGACCTATCAAGAAATGTCTTGAGGACACTCAAATTACGCGAGTGGATCTCCTAGTTCTCACCCACTTCGATGCCGATCATGTTGGGGGAATTACTGGACTCAGCGAGGTGGAATTAGGGCACGTTTTGATTTCGGGTTATGAGGACGACAGGCCTCTGGTTGGGATTGTGGAGGAATTCCTAAGTGGCAGAGGTCAATCTGTTCGTGAGGCGGTGTCTGGGGGTGTTGCAAGCTTGGGAGAATGCAGGTTTGTGGTGCTTGGGCCCAAGGATGCCCAATCTGCAAATTCCAGCAACGACGCTTCAATCACCGCACTATTTGATTGTCCTAGTTATCAAGTACTTGCACTGGCTGATGCTCCCGAATCGGCGCAAAGAGAGTTGCTGCCAATCTTGCTTCCCCTGGTTGATGCCGAAAAGCATCGGGTTGTGAAGGTTGCTCACCATGGGGCGGCAGACCAGTTAGGCGCGCTCTATTCAGCTTTTAGACCGCAGGTAGCACTGTATTCGGTTGGCAAAGGAAACACCTACGGTCATCCGACAAACTCAGCGCTAAAGCTGACATCGGAGCTCGGTGCTATGAACCTGAGAACTGACTTAGACGGCGCAATTGGCCTGGACTTTGATTCGGAGCTAAGGATCAGCACCGCAGGTAAGCTAGCGTCATGAGTGGTAAAACCGTTGCTTGGAATCAGGTTGAACCAGCTCGTCTAGTAATCGTTTCGGGGGCCGAAACCTATCTAGCGACCCGCGCAATTCGTGAACTGAAGCAAATGCTGCGGGCTCAGTATCCGGATCTAGAAATCCATGAGATCGATGAGGGTGGGTATTCTCCCGCTGATCTTCTCAACCTCGCTGCGCCATCACTATTCAACGAACCGAGGCTGGTTCTGATTACCGGTTCGCATGAAGCGCTGCTGGAGGACCTGACCACATATTTGGATGATCAGGTAGAAAACTGTTTTGTCGCGATCCGCTTGCCGAATTTGGTCGGCCATGCCGGCAAAATCAAGTCGACACTCTCATCTCGGTCGCTGAACGTGGTGTGCGATGAAATCAAACGGGATAGCGACAAGCTCAACTTCATCAATCAACAGTGCGCTGCACTAGGAGTGAAGATCAGCTCTGATGCCGCTCGTGCGCTACTGCAGGCATTTAGTTCTGACCTGGGAGAGCTCGCTGCAGCGTGCTCGCAACTTTGTGCCTCCGGTTCCTCATCAATTGACATTGGAACCGTGAATCAGATTTTCCAGGGCAGGGTTGAAACCAATGCTTTCAAGATCACAGATGCTGCGCTTGCGGGTAATGCCGCCGAAGCCATTCGCCTCTACCGTCATGGTTCCGCAACGGGAGTCGACAACGTCGCTCTGGTGGCTGCCCTGGTAGCTCGAATCAGAATCCTTGCGAAGCTCTTTAACGATCCGCGCAGTCAAAGTGCCGCGATTGGCATGGCTCCTTGGCAGCTAGATAAGGCCCGTAAGGAGCTGTCCGGATTTTCTGAGCAGGGGCTGATTGGTTTAGTTGACCTTGCTGCGCAAACCGATGCCGACGTGAAGGGTGCTTCCAGAGAGCCGGATTACTCGGTTGAAAAACTGATTTTGGCCATGAGCCAGGCAAAATAAAAAGGGCCGGAGAACCGGCCCTTTTCAGTTGAAAACCTTATTACTTGGCAGCAACCTTGGTTGCGATAGCGCTCTTGCGGTTCGCGGCCTGGTTCTTGTGGATTACTCCCTTGGAAACAGCCTTGTCCAGCTTGCGAGTTGCGGTGCGGAGTGCAGTCTCAGCTGCAGCCTTGTCGCCACTTGCAACTGCCTCACGTGCAGCGCGGATGGCAGTCTTCAGCTCGGAACGAACTGCCTTGTTGCGCTCCTCAGCCTTGCGGTTGGTGCCGATGCGCTTGATGTTCGACTTAATGTTTGCCATGTTTCACTTTCTGTGGCGAAAAACTTTTTCTGGGTAAACCCCAAAGACAAAGCCAAACTCTATCAGTTTGACCACTTATGGGCAAGCACCATGCGAGAATAACTCGGTTCCCATTCCAATTTCGAGGTATTGCATTGTCACCGAAGGCCCTGAAGGCGCTGGTTCCAAGCCAGACAAACCCTGCGCAAATCAGGAACTTTTGCATCATCGCTCACATTGATCACGGCAAGTCGACCCTTGCCGATCGCATGTTGCAGCTGACCGGCATCGTGAACGACCGCCAAATGCGCGATCAATACCTAGACCGAATGGACATTGAGCGTGAGCGCGGTATCACGATCAAATCTCAGGCAGTCCGTTTGCCATGGGAGCTCGATGGAACCACCTATGCCTTGAACATGATCGACACCCCCGGACACGTCGACTTCACCTACGAGGTTTCGAGATCACTGGCTGCCTGTGAAGGTGCGGTACTGCTGGTTGATGCGGCACAGGGCATTGAAGCCCAGACGCTGGCCAACCTCTATTTGGCTCTGGAGAATGACCTCGAGATCATTCCAGTTTTGAACAAAATCGACCTTCCTGCAGCGCAACCGGAGAAATATGCCGAGGAGCTTGCCAATCTAATTGGAGGAGATCCTGCAGATTGCCTCCGAGTCTCTGGTAAGACAGGGGCAGGTGTTGCCGAGCTTTTGGATCTAATCATCAAGCGAGTTCCGGCTCCTGTTGGTGATCCAGCCGCACCTGCGAGAGCGATGATTTTTGACTCGGTTTATGACTCTTACCGAGGAGTGGTCACCTACGTTCGAATGGTTGATGGGCAGCTGACTCCGCGCGAGCAAATCACCATGATGAGCACTAAAGCCAATCACGAACTGCTGGAGATTGGTGTCATATCGCCAGAACCGGTGGTTTCGGCAGGTCTTGGTGTGGGCGAGGTTGGCTATCTAATCACCGGTGTGAAGGATGTTCGCCAGTCCAAGGTCGGTGACACCGTTACTTCAAAGCTCAAACCAGCGGCAACCGCACTGAAGGGTTATGCGGATCCCAAACCGATGGTCTTCTCTGGAATTTATCCAATCGACGGTAGTGACTATCCAAACCTGCGTGAGGCACTGGACAAGCTCCGGCTTTCAGACGCCTCCCTGGTTTACGAGCCAGAGACCTCTGCAGCGCTGGGCTTTGGATTCCGATGTGGCTTCTTGGGACTGCTACACCTTGAAATTATTACCGAGCGTCTCGAGCGAGAGTTCAACCTCTCGTTGATTGCGACTTCACCGTCTGTGGTTTACGAGGTCACACGTGAAGACCACAGCGAGTTCATTGTCACCAACCCATCGGAGTTTCCAGAGGGCAAGATCAAAGAGGTCCGCGAGCCAATGGTCAAGGCGACGATTCTCGCTCCAAAGGATTACGTCGGGACAATCATGGAGCTTTGCCAAACCCGTCGCGGTTCGATGATTGATATGCAGTACTTCGGTGAGGATCGCGTTCAGCTTCGATACAACCTCCCGCTTGCCGAGATCGTCTTTGACTTCTTTGACCAACTGAAGAGCAAGACTCAGGGTTATGCCTCGCTTGATTACGAAGACAACGGCTATGCCGCAGGCGATCTAGTCAAGGTAGATCTATTGCTTCAGGGTGAAAAGGTTGATGCCTTCAGCTCCATCGTTCACAGAGACAAGGCCTATGCCCACGGCACCAAGATTGCCGCAAAGCTGCGCGAGCTAATCCCTAGGCAGCAGTTCGAAGTGCCTATCCAGGCGGCTGTTGGTTCAAGGATCATCGCCCGTGAAACCATCAGGGCTATTCGCAAGGATGTCTTGGCTAAGTGTTACGGCGGTGACATCACCAGAAAGCGCAAGCTCCTCGAGAAGCAAAAAGAGGGTAAAAAGCGCATGAAGATGGTTGGTCGAGTAGAGGTTCCTCAAGAGGCCTTCATCGCAGCGCTCTCCTCCGATGAGGGCAAGGGCGAAAAGAAGAAGTAGTTGGGCGCGCTTCCAGAGGGTAATCCCTGGCCTGAATCCAACAGGCTGGCCACTTTGAGGGAGCCAGATTCATTTCACGCCTATGTCCACATTCCTTTTTGTGAGGTCAGATGTGGCTACTGCGACTTCAATACATACACCGCCTCAGAGCTTGGAGATGTCTCAAGGTCAGACTTCGACTCTGCGCTGATCAAAGAGGTTGATTTTGCAGGAAAAGTGCTTGCTGATTCTCAAATCAGTGTCCCCGAGCTGAGCTCGATATTTTTTGGTGGCGGCACACCCTCTCTTATGGCCGGGGAGCAAATTGAGCGAGTGCTAACTGAGCTCAGATCAAAGTTTGGATTTGCCGACGGAATTGAAATCACCCTTGAGGCAAACCCCGAGAGCACCTCGGAAGAGCTTCTGAAGCAGCTTGCTGCGGCTGGGGTGAATCGCATCAGCTTTGGGGCCCAAAGCTTTGACCCTGAGGTACTCGCTGTTTTGGATCGCACTCACAGACCAGAGTTGCTCGAACCTCTGATCCGCCAGGCCAAGGGCCTTGGACTAAGAACCAGTGTCGATCTCATTTACGGAGCTCCAGGCGAGAGCATGGAATCATGGCAGTCGACCATAGAGAGCGCCCTCAGCCTGGGGACAGAGCACATTTCGGCCTACTCGCTCATTGTTGAAGATGGAACCAAGTTGGCTAGCCGGATTCGAAGGGGTTTACTTGCTGAGGTTGATGAGGATCTCAATGCGCAGAAGCATGCATTGGCGGATCGATTGTTTGAAGCAGCAGGGCTGAACTGGTACGAGGTTTCAAACTGGGGCAACCCCTCGATCCACAACCGTGCCTACTGGGGTTCAAAGAACTGGTGGGGCTTTGGTCCTGGCGCTCACTCTCACATCAATGGCAACAGGTTCTGGAATCGAAAGCACCCCGCCGCTTATCAGCAAGCCCTAAAACTGGGATCTCCTGCCATTGGTCATGAGGAGATTGATGAGCTCACTCACCTCACGGAGATCATCATGCTTCAACTTAGGACAAGTGAAGGTTTGGATCGTGAGGTTCTGGTTAGCGCCGGGGTATCAGCAGCGGTGGTGGCAAATTACCTTGCCCAGGAAAAGCTCACGCTGGATAGAGATCGAATTTATGTCACCGAGAAGGGCAGGCTGCTAGTTGACGGCATCGCCCTAGATCTAGTGAGTTCTATCAAGTCCTGATTTAGAATTGGCACTCAAGGTAGGTGAGTGCCAAATGATTCCAGAGCGTTCCTTAGAAGTGCTTCGGGCTATCGTCCAAGACTTCATCTACTCAAACCAGCCGGTTGGATCAAAAGCACTTCTTGATCGGCACCCACTCGGTGTCTCAGCGGCCACAATCAGAAACGACATGGCCCTTCTGGAGGAAGAGGAGCTGATTAAGGCTCCGCACACCTCGTCGGGCCGCATTCCAACCGAAAAGGGTTATCGACTCTTCGTTGATCGTTTGGGAGAGGTAAAGCCGCTTTCTCAAGCCGAGCGCTCTGCCATGGAACGCTTTTTATCAGAAGCCAATGACATCGATGATGTTGTCGAAAGAGCCGCTCGGCAGCTTGCCAATCTCACGAACACGCTTGCACTGGTGCAGTATCCATCCCTGGGTAAGTCAAGTGTTCGGCACGTGGAGCTAATTCAGCTGGCTCCAAGCAGAATTTTGTTGATGCTAATCACCGATTCCGGCCGCATTCAGCAGCTGCAACTTGATTCTCAGTCAGAGCTAGATGAAGCGATTGTGCAAGAGCTTCGCGGTCGCCTCAACGGCATGCTTGTCTCATCTGCACTGTCAGACGTAAAGAGCCGACTCAATTTGTTGGCTGATGAATTTGCCCCAGAGCGAAGGGGCTTTGTGATCCAGCTTGTCACCGCACTGCAGTCTTTGGTGGATGCAAACCGCCAGGAGAAACTCGTGGTGTCAGGCTCTGCCAACCTCGTGCGCCAGGGAGATGACTTTTCCGGAGAGTTGTCGAGTGTGCTCGATGCAATCGAAGAGCAGGTTGTTCTGCTAAGACTCATAAACGAATTGCAGGCCGATCAAAATGGTGTCGCCTTGCGAATTGGATCGGAAATCGGCTTTGAGGGAATCAGCCACGCATCCTTGGTGGTTAGTGGCTACCAGAGTGCTGGCACCGAGGTTGCACGCCTTGGTGTGATGGGTCCAACCCGAATGGACTACTCGGGTAACATCGCGGCGGTTCGCGCGATTGCTCGCTACCTCTCGCAAGTTCTGGAAGGCAATCAATGAGTGACCACTATGAAGCGCTGGGCGTTGGTCGAGATGCCAGCCAGGATGAAATCAAAAAGGCCTACCGCAGGCTGGCCAGAGAGCTACATCCTGATGTGAACCCAGACCCGCAGGCGTCCGAGCGTTTCAAGCTGGTCACGCATGCCTACGAAGTACTATCCGATCCGAACGCCAGAGCGGACTATGACCGCGGCGGATCAGTTGGTTTTGGACTGGGCGACATCTTTGAATCCTTCTTCGGGGGATCACCCCGCGGTCCACGCTCGAGAGCTCAACGAGGTCAGGATGCCCTGCTTCGAGTCGATCTAGATCTTCGTGAGTGCGTTTTTGGGGCACAAAAGACTCTGACTATCGACACTGCGGTTCTTTGCGAGACCTGCAATGGCTCTTGCTGCAAGCCGGGTACCGGAATCAAGACCTGTGATGTTTGCCGTGGGTCGGGTCAGATCCAAAGACAAGTTCAGTCCTTCATGGGAACCATGGTCACCAGTGCGCCATGCGGCTCTTGCCGCGGGAGCGGTGAGGTTATTCCTGATCCATGCCCTAGCTGTCGTGGTCAGGGACGCGTCAGAGCAAGACGGGATCTGGAGCTGGAGATTCCTGCAGGTGTGTCAGATGGACTTCGACTGCACCTTCCAGGTCAGGGAGAGGTCGGATTCGCAGGTGGTTCAAATGGAGACATTTACCTGGAGATCTCTGTCCGACCAGATGCGGTTTTTGCCAGAGACGGTGATGACTTGGTTGCGGTTCTTGAGGTTCCAATGACCGATGCTGCATTGGGCTGCGACGTAACCGTGGAGACTTTTGACGGTGAGCGCAAGGTGAGTGTCGAAGCTGGGGCACAGCACGGAGACACCATTTTGCTTCGTGGTCTTGGGGCCTCCAGACTCAGGGGCAAGGGCAGGGGAGATCTTAGGCTTGAGATCAAGATCTTGACTCCTTCCAGGCTGGACTCCAAGCAGCGCAAGCTACTATCCGAGCTTCGCGGCATGTTTAAAAATGACGCTCCGAGACTGGGTTCTAGGCGCTCTCGGGGTCGCTTCTAATGCATTGGTTTTACGAGCCGGATTTTGCATCTGGTAAGGCTCTCTCCCAGGAGACCAAGCGTCACTTAGCATCGCTGAGAATCACCTCAGAAGAGTCTTTCTTGGTGACAGACGGCAAAGGTTCCCGCTGGGAAGTCAAAGCGGACTCTGGCGAGGTATTTCACTCGATCGCACTTGAGGTATCAGCCCAACCGGTTGTTCGCTTCACTCTCGTTCAGGCCCTGGCAAAATCCGATCGCGATGAGTTGGCATTGCAAGCAGCGGTTGAACTTGGTGCAACTGAAATTGTTCCTTGGCAGGCTGCGCGCTCCATCGTTCGCTGGGATGCCAAGGCGGAACGCAATCGAGAGCGTTGGCAAACCATCGCTATTGAATCAATGAAGCAGTCACAGCGGGCTTGGTTGCCCTTAGTGCAGCCCATCTCCAGCACGAAGCAACTTCAACCCCGGGGTATTGGACTCGTACTTGATCCGCGGGCAGATCTGACTCTTCACCAGATAGAACCAAGCAACCATTTCACACTGGTCGTGGGTCCCGAGGGCGGAATCCCAGCGGATGAGCTTGAGACTTTGGAGTCCAGCGGATTTCTGCGCGTTCGCCTGGGCGATGGAGTGCTTCGCGCTTCAACCGCCGGACCTGCTGCAATCGCGGCTCTTCAGCTTCTCCACGGCGAGTTTCGCTCTTAGTATGAACGCGGAGGAAAACTTGGACTGTATTTTCTGCAAGATCATCGCTGGTGAATTCGGCACTGAAATTTTGGCCGAGAACGAGCAGGCTGTTGCTTTTCGGGACATTCACCCCCAGGCCAAGGTCCACATCCTCTGTGTTCCCAAATCGCACACTCCAAACATCGCATCCTTGGAAGACACTGAGGTTTTGAACGGCCTGTTTGGGCTAATTAGAGAAGTCTCTTCCAAGTTCACTGACGGTCAGTTCAGGTTGCAGTTCAACACCGGTGAGCGCGAAGGGCAGTCTGTGTTTCACACTCATGCTCACGTGCTGAGTGGCAAAGAGATCTAGTGCCGACAATTAGTTTTGAGATACCACCGGTCGCGCTGATCGATTTGCTGGGTCCGCAGGATCGCCTGCTTCGAAAGATTGAAACCGAGTATCCCGAGCTGAAGATCTCCAATCGCGGTCATCAGTTCACGATTGAAGGTCGAAGCGAGCTTGCCGAGCACGCCAAGCGACTAATTCTTGAGTTGGTTGATGTGGTAAGAACTGGCGTGAAACCCGACGAGAAGGTCCTTACTGAGAGTATTCGGATTATCGAGAGCAATGAAGTCCCAGCCAAGGTCTTGGGCACCGGGGCTATTACGACTCCAGGCAAAGTTGTTCGCGCAAAGACACTCGGACAAAAGGCTTACCTGAGCGAGATCGACGAGAGCACCATCACCTTCGGTATTGGACCGGCAGGAACTGGTAAGACATACCTGGCGGTTGCCAAAGCAGTTTCGGCGCTCTACTCCAAGCAGGTCAGTCGCATCATCTTGACCAGGCCAGCCGTTGAGGCGGGGGAGCGGCTTGGGTTTTTGCCCGGAACGCTGAGTGAAAAGATTGATCCTTACCTGCGCCCGCTTTTTGATGCGTTGCAAGAGATGCTCGAGCCTGAAGCGACAGCGCGCTTGGTGCAATCTGGCGTGATTGAGGTTGCTCCACTTGCCTACATGCGCGGTAGAACCCTGAACGACAGCTTCATCATTTTGGATGAGGCTCAGAACACCACCGCTGAGCAAATGAAGATGTTCCTCACCAGATTGGGGTTCGGTTCAAAGATGGTAATTACCGGTGACGTAACTCAGATTGACCTTCCCGGTGGCAAGTCAGGACTTTCACTCGCCACCAGAATCCTCAAGGGTGTTGATGGAATATCGATTTCTTCGCTTAGCTCAAAAGATGTGGTCAGGCACGAGTTGGTCACTCGCATTGTTGAGGCTTATGACAAGGTTGACTTCAAATGAGCATTGAAATTTCCAATGAAACCGCCATTGAGGTAGATACCAATCGCGTCTTGGCCTTAGCTGGCTTTGTCCGAGACGAGCTAAAACTGCACCCTGGAGTTGATCTCGGCATCATTTTTGTTGATGAGGAGCCGATGACCGAGCTTCACATCAAGTGGATGGACGAGCCAGGACCTACTGACGTACTTAGCTTCCCGATGGACGAGCTAAGACCCGGTTCAGATTTGGTCCCATCGCCTGAGGGAGTCCTCGGAGACATCGTGGTTTGCCCGCAGGTTGCCGCCAAGCAGGCAGAGGTTGCGGGTCACCCCATGATGAACGAAGTCTTACTTTTGGTGACTCATGGCATCTTGCACCTTGTTGGTTTCGACCACGCGGAGCCAGATGAAGAGCGTGAGATGTTTGGTCTTCAAAAAGAACTTCTGGAGAAGTTCTATGGGAGCGAAGCTTGATAGAAACACTTCTGCTTATCGGGGCGTTCGCAATCACCTCACTGCTTGCAATCAGTCAGTCATTTCTTGAGCGCGAAGAAGACAGTCGAGCTGGCGCTCTATCGGTTGCTAGGGCGTTCGTCCTTATCTCCGCGGCCTCTCTGCTTTTGGTTTTGTCTCCCGGGAATTCGATTGTTCTAGCCTTTGGAATCCTGCTGGTTTGGTTTTCGCAACAGGCCCTTGGTCGGTTACTTGGTAAAGCCTTCGGCGAACGCCTCACCGAGCTACTAGACGGGCCTATTTCGAGGTTTGCAAAGATTGCCGCACCAATTCGATTGGCTGTTCCCGAGCAAGCCGAGGAGTATGAGCAGGAGCTCATCGACTCGGTTGAAGAGTTTTCCGAGACCGTGGTTCGTGAGGTGATGGTTCCAAGAGTCGATATGGAAGTGGTTCAGGCCGAGCAGTCACTCGAGGCGGCACTGAGCCTTTTCGTATCAACCGGCTATTCAAGACTTCCAGTGATCTCAGACGGCGTTGATGACGTGATCGGCGTTCTTTATCTGAAAGACCTGGCCAGGGTCACTCATCAGGATCCAAAGCTGCTGCAAACAACCACTGCGGCACAAGCGGCCAGAAAGCCCTTCTTCACACCAGAATCCAAGCCCGTGTCAGAGCTCCTACAACTCATGCAACAGGCCAAGACGCAGATTGCAATTGTGTCCGATGAATACGGCGGAGTGGCTGGAATTGCAACCGTTGAGGACCTCATCGAAGAGCTGGTCGGAGAAATCGTTGACGAGTACGATCGCGAAGAGGCTGAGATTGAGTTGATTGGTGATGAGCTATACCGGGTCAGCCCTAGGGTCACCCTCGATGAGCTCTCCGAACACTGTGAGCTTGAGCTCGAGGACGAGGACGTCGACACGGTTGCGGGACTACTAATCAAGGCATTGGGTGAACTACCCAAGGGTGGAGAGGTTGTCTCTACTCACGGATTGGAACTTACGGCCGAGCGAGTTGATGCAAAGCGCGGTCGCGTTATGAGCATTTTGGTCAGAAAGCTTGGCGATGACTAGATCGGGTTTTGCAAGCTTCGTTGGAAGACCAAACGTTGGTAAGTCCACGCTCACCAATGCACTCGTGGGGGAGAAGATTGCTATCACGTCATCACGACCCCAAACCACTCGTAAGGCAATCAGGGGGATTGTTAGTCGCCCGGCGGGACAGCTTGTTTTAGTTGATCTTCCAGGTGTTCACCGCCCGAGAACTTTGCTCGGAGAGCGACTCAACGATCTAGTGCAGTCAACGCTAAGCGAGGTTGACTTGATTGCCTTCTGCACCCCGGCCAATGAAAAGCTGGGGCCCGGCGATGAGCGGTTGATCGCTGAGATTCAGAAGTTTCCGAAGGCCAAGAAGATCGCGATTGTTACCAAGACTGATTCGGTTTCCAAGGAGCGCTTGCTGGAACACCTCTTGGCTCTGGGGCAGCTTGCAGAGTTTGCCGAGATTGTTCCGGTCTCGGCACTAACCGGTGATCAGGTCGACCTCCTCACTGACCTAATGATTGGTCTTTTGCCAGAGGGTCCACTGCTCTATCCCGCTGAGGTTGCTACCGATGAATCGGTCGAGGACCGCATTTGCGAAACCATCCGTGAGAAGGCGCTTGAGAAACTCAATGATGAACTTCCGCACTCGCTTGCCGTGACTTTGGACGAGTTTGATCAGGATCAGGGCAGGATTTTCGCCTCGGTTTGGGTTGAACGTGATTCTCAAAAGGGCATTGTTATTGGCAAGGCTGGATCCGTTTTGAAGGCAATAGGCACGGAGGCCCGAGCTGAGTTGGCCGAGCTTATTGGTAGGCCGATTTACCTCTCCCTTCAAGTTCGAGTTGCCAAAGAATGGCAACGTGACCCAAAGCAGCTCGGAAAGCTCGGTTTCTAGAGCTTTATCGATTTTGGTGCTAGCCTTTCGATATGCGTTTCGCTCTCCTCCTTAGAGGCCGCGACGAGGCCTAGATTCCGGCCCTTCTCGTCGCGGAGCTTGCTATTGGCCAATTCAATTTTTAGCGGAGAGAAGAAATGAAAAATAATCAAAAGCCTTCAAAGATGCCCTATGGGCGCTACCAGCCTTTTCATGAGCAGATCAAGGTAGACCTTCCAGATCGCACCTGGCCGACCAAGCGAATTGAAGTCGCTCCGCGCTGGTGCGCGGTAGACCTGCGAGATGGCAATCAGGCACTTATTGATCCAATGAGTCCAGAGCGCAAGCTGAAGATGTTTCAGTTGTTGGTTCAGATGGGATACAAGGAGATCGAGGTTGGTTTTCCATCCGCGTCTCAGACCGACTTTGATTTCGTCCGAATTCTTATCGAGGAAGGTCACATTCCTGAAGATGTAACCATTCAGGTTTTGACCCAGTCCCGAGATCACCTAATCGAGCGCACTTTCGAATCGCTCCGGGGTGCAAAGCGTGCCATTGTGCACTTCTACAATTCCACCTCGGTGTTGCAAAGACGAGTGGTTTTCGGCCAGGACAAGGAGGGCATCAAGCAAATTGCCCTTGATGCTGCGAGAAAGTGTCTGAGCCTTGAGTCGACATTGCCTGGAACCGAGATCTATTACGAGTACTCACCGGAGTCATACACGGGCACCGAGTTGGAGTATGCAGTTGAGGTTTGCAACGCGGTAGCTGACGTAATCAAGCCAACCCCGGAGCGCAAGTTGATTATCAACCTGCCGGCAACCGTTGAGATGATCACTCCGAACGTCTATGCGGATTCAATCGAGTGGATGTCTCGTCACCTAGCACCACGTGATTCAATTCTGCTATCACTTCACCCTCATAACGATCGCGGCACCGCAGTTGCGGCTGCGGAGCTTGGCTACATGGCTGGAGCAGATCGTATTGAGGGTTGCCTATTTGGTAACGGTGAGCGAACTGGAAACGTAGACCTGGTAACCCTTGGTTTGAACCTTTTCTCGCAGGGCATTGATCCACAGATCGACTTCTCAGACATTGATCACATCAAGCGCACAGTTGAGTACTGCAACCAGCTGCCGGTTCCAGAGCGGTCACCATACGGTGGGGATTTGGTTTACACCGCGTTCTCTGGTTCGCACCAGGATGCAATCAAGAAGGGCTTCGAGCACCTGCACAAAGATGCAGCTGCAGCTGGAGTACCAGTCGATCAGTTCACTTGGGCGGTCCCATACCTGCCAATCGATCCGAAAGATGTCGGTCGCAGCTATGAGGCCGTTATCCGCGTCAACTCTCAGTCCGGTAAGGGTGGAGTTGCCTACCTATTGAAGACAGATCACAACCTAGACCTTCCGAGAAAGTTGCAGATTGAGTTCTCGCGCGTGGTCCAGGGGCACACTGACGCCTCGGGTGGCGAGGTGACCTCTGATGCGTTGTGGCAGATTTTCATGGACGAGTACCTTCCAGCGACCGATCCAGCTCTAAAGTGGGGTCGATTCGAACTCAAGCGCATGCGCACTGAGTCAAACATGGATGGTGAGGTCAACCTCAGCGTCACACTTCGTGACGGCACCGGTGAGCTCGAAACTTTAGGTATTGGAAACGGACCAATCTCGGCGTTTATCGACGTTTTGGAGAAGCAGGGCGTTTCACTGAGACTTCTTGACTACGTAGAGCACACGTTGGCTCAGGGTGGAGACGCTCTCGCTGCCGCTTACATCGAGATCGAAATTGACGGTAAGAACCTTTGGGGTGTGGGAATCGATGGCGACATCTCGACCGCATCGCTTAAGGCTCTAATCTCTGCGGTAAACCGAGCGCTGAGGTAACCAGGTAGCGCTGTGCCGGTCTACAGGGATGAGGGAATCATCATCCGAACCCACAAGCTGGGCGAGGTTGATCGAATTCTCACCATCCTCACTAGGCGTCACGGTCAGATTCGTGCTGTTGCCAAAGGAGTTCGAAAGACCAGCTCGCGTTTTGGAGCTCGTCTGGAACCTTTTATGGTTGCCGACCTGCAGCTTTACGAGGGCCGCAACCTAGACACGGTCTCTCAGGTTGAGCAGCTCGCAAGCTATGGTGCAGAAATCGTTGCTGACTATCAGCTCTACACGATTGGTAACGCGATCTTGGAGGCAGCAGAGCGGCTAACCCGGGAGACAGCCTCCGAGAGTCACTACCTACTTCTAATTGGGGCACTTAGAACCCTGGCCCAGAACGAGAAGCCAGCTCCGCAGGTTTTAGATAGCTATTTGCTTCGCTCCTTGGCCTTAGCCGGCTGGGTTCCAGATTTGGATCAGTGCCATCTTTGTCAGAACGCTCCAATTAGTTTCTCCACTCACACTGGGGCAGTGAGTTGCTCTAGCTGTGAGCTGCCCGGCGCGGTCCGACTAGGAAGCCCGGGTCTTGAGTTGATGCGGGCCTTGTTGGCTGGAGATTGGGATACTGTTTCTAGGGCAGAAGACCAGACCAAAGAGGCGGTGGGGAACGTCGTGAGCACCTATTTGCAGTGGCAATTAGAGCGCGGTTTGAGGTCACTTCGATTCTTGGAGCGTAGCGAATGAGGCTTTATGACCCAGGGCGCCAGGCTCCAAGGTTGGAGGCGGTCCCAAAGCACATCGCATTGGTAATGGATGGCAATGGTCGCTGGGCGAATCAGCGAGGGCTTACTCGCACTGAGGGTCACAAAGCAGGCGAAATCGCGCTACTAGAGGTGGTCGCAGGGGCAATTGAGGTCGGTGTAGAGAATCTCACCGCATATGCCTTTTCAACAGAGAACTGGAAGAGATCCCCAGAGGAAGTGCGTTTCCTCATGGGCTACAACAAAGAGGTGTTGCGTAAAAGACGCGATCTCTTGATGGAGTGGAACGTGAGGATCAGGTGGGCTGGCCGCATGCCAAGGCTTTGGCCATCGGTTGTGAAAGAGCTGCAGGAGGCAGAGCGCATCACCGCAGGAAACACCGGTCTGACGCTAACCATGGCAGTGAACTATGGGGGTCGGCAAGAGCTCGTGGATGCCGTGAACAAAATTGCCGAAAAAGTTGCACGTGGGCAGCTCAAGCCCGGATCCATCACCGAAAAGACGATAGCGAAAGAGCTTTACGTGCCTGATCTTCCCGATGTTGATCTGTTTCTTAGATCAAGCGGTGAGCTTAGATCCTCAAACTTCCTAATTTGGCAATCCAGTTACGCCGAGTATCTCTTTTCACCGACCCTTTGGCCCGATTTCAACAGGGAAGAGCTCTGGCGAGCGATAGCTGAGTTTGGTGGGCGTCAGCGTCGCTTCGGTGCCGCTGAGGATGCTCCGCTAAACTAGCGTTTTCGCTTCCCAACTGGAGAAACATGGCATCCCAGAAACTCGACCAAGTAATTTCACTTGCAAAACGCCGCGGCTTCGTATTTCAGGCCGGTGAGATTTACGGTGGTTCAAGATCCGCTTGGGATTATGGACCTTTGGGTGTTGAACTCAAGGAAAACATTAAGCGCCAGTGGTGGAAATCAATGGTTTCCTCTCGCGAGGATGTCGTCGGTCTAGATTCTTCGATCATTCTCCCAAAGCGAGTTTGGGAAGCTTCGGGCCACGTTGAGGCATTCGTAGATCCGCTGATCGAGTGCACATCGTGCCACAAGCGCTTTCGTGCTGACCACCTTGAAGAGGCTTTTGAGGAGAAGAAGGGCCGTGCTCCATCATCGCTAGATGAGATTGCTTGCCCGAACTGTGGCACCCGTTCGGCATGGACCGAGCCCAAGAACTTCAACGGCCTACTAAAGACCAGCCTCGGTCCGGTTGAAGACGAATCCGGGATGCACTATCTAAGGCCTGAAACCGCTCAGGGTATTTTCGTGAACTTCAACAACGTACTCAACGCAGCCAGAATGAAGCCGCCGTTTGGTATTGGTCAGATGGGAAAGAGTTTCCGTAACGAAATTACCCCAGGTAACTTCATTTTCCGAACCAGAGAGTTCGAGCAGATGGAGATGGAGTTCTTCGTCAAGCCAGGTGAGGACGAGACCTGGCACGATTATTGGATCAATGAACGCTACAACT
>JACCDU010743130.1_pt1 | contig 47865 bp, 41 predicted proteins | sample 7446081 | NCBI WGS metagenome assembly JACCDU01 (sample SAMN15323447, study PRJNA562643) | freshwater metagenome | isolation source: river surface water | place: USA:Blue River Watershed | collected 2017-08-17 | reverse complement strand
GGGACGTTGGACAACTGTTTGGTGTCGTGATCCAGTTTTGGTTTTGGTTAACTCCAGTCGTTTATCCGATCAATATTCTGCCTGAGTTTGCTCAGAATTTATTACGATACAACCCCATGACTGCCATCATCACTTCCTATCAGCGCATTCTGGTGAGTGGGCAATGGCCGGTTTGGGAATCACTGTGGCCAGTAGTTGTTCTTAGCTTATTTCTGTGCTTTTGGGGCATGCGCCTGTTTCGCAAGCATGCCGGCGAAATGGTGGATGAATTGTGATGGGAACCATTTCAGTTCAAAATCTAGGCAAGGCCTATAAACAATATCCAAGTCGTTGGTCGCGACTTGCAGAGTGGTTGATTCCTTTCGGCAAAACGCGTCACAAAATGAAATGGGTGTTGCAAGATTTGAATTTCACTATACGTGCTGGGGAGGCCGTAGGAATTGTAGGTATCAACGGAGCTGGCAAAAGCACGTTACTCAAAATGATTACCGGTACCACACAGCCTACAGCTGGCAAAGTTGAAATAACTGGTCGCGTTGCCGCCTTGCTTGAATTGGGCATGGGTTTTCATCCTGATTTCACTGGTCGACAAAATGCCATCATGGCTGGCCAGTTACTTGGATTATCAGTAGAAGACTTGAATGTGTTAATGCCTGCGATCGAGGATTTCGCAGAAATCGGTGACTATATTGATCAGCCTGTGCGCGTTTATTCAAGCGGCATGCAGATGCGGCTTGCCTTTAGCGTAGCAACCGCGCAGCGTCCGGATATTTTGATTGTTGACGAGGCGCTATCTGTTGGTGATAGTTACTTTCAGCACAAAAGTTTTGACCGTATCCGCGAGTACAGTAAACAAGGTACAACGCTATTGATTGTTTCACATGACAAGGGTGCTGTTCAGGGTATTTGTGATCGTGCGATTCTGCTGAATGCTGGGCACTTGGCGATGGAGGGGGATCCTGAAGCAGTGATGGATTACTACAACGCCATGCTAGCCGAACGAAGTAAACAGACTGTTCGTCAAGAACTCACCCAAGATGGCCGAATTAAAACGACTTCGGGTTCAGGCGAAGCCACGATTTATTCTGCAGAGCTTTTAGACTCCCAAGATGATCCCGTTGAGGTGGTCGGTGTTGGGCACTCAGTCCGAATTCGTGTTCGCGTTGATGTACAGCAAAACCTGCCAGAGCTAGTGTTGGGCTATATGATCAAAGACCGCTTGGGTCAACCTGTATTTGGGACGAACAGCCATCATCTGCGTCAGCCCACGGAACAAGCTCGCAAGGGCGAACGAATTGAATATATGTTTCATTTCGCTGCGAATCTGGGGGTTGGTTCATATAGCGTTGCGATTGCCTTACATACAGCCGATACGCATGTAAACCAGAATTTTGAGTGGCGAGATCGTGCCATTGTGTTCAACGTGATTAACATTGATAAAGATCCCTTCGTTGGTGTGGCTTGGTTGCCTACTGATTTGAAATGTGATCGAAGGTAAAGCATGAGTGATGGTTTTTATCGGGCTTTTGAAGATCAACATCGTGGATCGCGCGAGTTAATCAAGGCGCGTCAACGCGCATATCTACCTTTTATCGAGCCACTTAAAATCTTATATCCCGAAGCCTCGGCGCTTGATCTTGGTTGTGGTCGTGGTGAATGGCTTGAGCTACTGAGCGAGAGCGGTTTCACAGCAAAAGGCGTAGATCTTGATGATGGCATGCTCGCGGTATGCAGGGAACGTGGTTTGGTAGTACAGACTAAAGATGCCGTAGCCGGATTGAAAGAGTATGCTGATCAAAGTCTGGTTGTTGTATCGGGTTTTCATCTTGCAGAACACATTCCATTCGAAGCACTACAAAGTCTGATGTCTGAGGCTTTGCGCACTCTCAAGCCTGCTGGATTGTTGATTCTTGAAACTCCTAACCCAGAAAATATCGTGGTTGGTACAGCTAATTTTTATCTCGATCCGACGCATCGACAGCCAATCCCTCCCTTGTTGTTGTCCTTTTTGGCAGAGTATTGTGGTTTTGCGCGAGTCAAAGTGATTCGATTGCAAGGCCCGGTTGACTTGAGCAATGCTCGAAAACTCACCATGCATGACGTTTTAGGTGGAGTCAGTCCTGATTATGCGATCGTCGCCCAAAAAGCGGCTCCTGAGGTGATTTTGCGCAGAGTGAGTGCGGCCTTTGAGCAAGACTATGGAATCACCTTAGGGCAGTTGTCGGGTGCATATGATCAGCAAATTGAAATTCGCTTTCAAGAAGTTGATATCCAGTTAAAACAAACTACAGATCTAGCGCAGCAAGCAATGACAAAGGCTGTTTATGCCGAGGCTGCACTTGATGCGATTTATGCAAGTACTTCTTGGCGAGTGACAAGACCATTAAGATGGGTTGGCCATCAGATTGTCTTATTACGAAGAGATGGTGTCTTGGGTCGATTAAAGGCACTTATCAAAAAAATATTGCGTCCGATCCTCGCGATGGCCATTTCCTATTTCGATGCGCATCCAACCTTGCGTGCCCGTCATAGCGGCGTGAGCGGTAAAAAGGGTTTCTACGACAAGCTTAGTTCACTATACCTGCGCATCTCACCTGAAGAGGGGTCTTCGAGTTCTTTACAGTCAAGTGACTCTCCTTATGCGCCTGTTTTGACGATGACTAAATCCACACCTCATGCACAGCAAGTGTATGAAAACATGATTGCCGAGCTGGAAAAAAATAAAGGAAGTCAATAATGCGGATCGTTATTGATTTGCAGGGAGCACAAACAGAGAGTCGCTTTCGCGGGATTGGGCGCTACAGTCTGTCACTGACTCAGGCGATTGCTGCGTTGCGCGGTGAGCACGAAGTGCTGGTTGCCTTGAATGGCATGTTCCCCGATACGATTGAAGGTATTCGCGCAGCGCTGGATGACGTCCTTCCTCAAGAGAATATTCGCGTTTGGTTTGCTCCGGGGCCAGTAAAGGCCGCCGATCCCGCCAACCAATCACGGGCCCGCATCGCAGAGTTGATGCGCGAGTCATTCATCGCCGGGCTTGAACCCGATGTGGTTTTAATCACCAGCCTGTTTGAAGGCTATCTTGACGATGCCGTTCTCAGTATTGGTGAAGTGCCAGTCAAGTTTCCTGTGGTCTCAATGCTGTATGACTTGATCCCGTTGGTTCAGTCAGAGCAGTATCTCAAGCCGAACCCGGCCTACGAAAGCTTTTATCAGTCCAAACTGGAACAGCTTAAAAAAGCAACGGCATGGTTGACCATTTCTGAAAGCTCCTTAGCTGAAGCGCGCCAACACCTCGCGCTGCCTGTCGACCGCCTTGTGAATATTTCCGGCGCGTGCGATCCGATCTTCAAAGTGATTCAGCTTCTGCCGGAGGATAAAGCTGCCTTGGCGCAGCAGTTTTCAATCCCTGAATCGTTTGTCATGTATTCGGGCGGTGGTGATGTCAGAAAAAATCTGGATCGCCTGATCCGGGCTTATGGAAGTTTGCCAGCCGAGCTCATCACTCAATATCCGCTGGTGATCGCAGGCAAGATTCCTGAACCGTTGATTCAAGGGTTGCGTCACCTTGGTCGGACAAATGGTGTGCCTGAGCATTGCCTCATTTTCACCGGTAACGTTTCAGACACTGAGTTGTGTCAGTTGTACAACCTCTGTCACGCTTATGTATTTCCTTCGTTGCACGAAGGCTTTGGTTTGCCCGTGCTTGAAGCGATGTCCTGCGGTGCGCCGGTGATTGCCTCCAATAACAGCAGTCTGCCTGAAGTCGTCGGCATGGTAGAGGCATTGTTTGATCCGCTCAGCGAAGCCGATATCGCCGCTAAACTTTTGCGCGTCATTCAGGATGCGGATTTTCGCAAGAGGCTGATCGAGCACGGTAATAAAAATATTGCGCAGTTCTCTTGGAAAGCTTGTGCACAAAAAGCATTGAAGTTGTGTGAGCAAGTTGGCGCATCGCATGCATCCCATGCTTCGGAACGTCCTCCTGTGACGGTGACGCAGCCTGATCATTCTGCTTTGATTCAAGCCATCATCAAGCTAAAGCCCGCCTTTACTGACGCAGAGTTTCATCGTTGCGCCTCGATGATCGCCTTGAATCAACCCGCTCATCGCCCCCGTCACTTGTATGTGGATATTTCCGAACTGGTTCGGCACGACGCCGCAACAGGCGTTCAGCGCGTCACCCGAAGCATTCTGCATCACTTGCTGAACCGCGCACCAGAAGGCTATACGGTCACGCCGGTCTATGCGACAACGAACGAGCTTGGTTACCACTACGCGCGTCAATTTATCGCCAAGTTCACAGGCAAGGCAGATGACCGGCCTGATGAGTTGATTGAAACCATCCCCGGAGATATTTTTCTTGGCCTGGATTTGCAACATCAGGTTACGCGCTATCAGTCGCCTTATCTAAGCGCCCTACGCGCTCGTGGCGTGTCGGTTTATTTTGTTGTTTACGATCTGCTACCTGTTCAGTTTCCTCAGTTCTGGCCTTCGATGTTTGCAGTCCATACAGAATGGTTGCAAGTGTTATCCAGATTTGACGGCGCGATTTGTATTTCACGGGCGGTTGCCAACGAGCTGAAGCACTGGGCCGCGCAACATGTTGCGCCACGTGCGCGTCCGTTCAAGATTGGTTGGTTTCATTTGGGTGCTGATATTGACAGTAGTGTGCCGTCCAAAGGGTTGCCGGAAGATGGCGTATCGGTGTTGGCCAAGATGGCTGCCAGACCGACCTTTTTATCGGTCGGTACGATTGAGCCGCGCAAGGCGCACCATCAAGTGCTGGATGCGTTTGATCAGTTGTGGGCACAAGGTCAGGACGTCAATCTTGTGTTGGTGGGTAAAGCCGGCTGGTTGATGGATGACTTCATCAAGCGTCTTGAAAATCATCCGGAACGCAACAAGCGCTTTTTTTGGCTGTCTGGTGTGAGTGACGAGTATCTTGAAAAGATTTACGACTCCGCAACCTGTCTAGTGACCGCCAGTGTCGGCGAAGGTTTTGGTTTGCCTTTGATCGAGTCTGCCCAGCATGGCTTGCCAATCATCGCTCGCGATATCCCTGTTTTTAGAGAGGTCGCTGGTAATTGTGCCCAGTACTTCTCGGGAGAGGCGCCTGATGCGATTGCGGTCGCTGTTAAGACTTGGTTAGCCAAGAATGCGGCCGGGCACACCCCGAATGTTGCAGACATGCCTTGGCTCACATGGGAACAGAGCGCGCAGCAGTTGATGGATGTCGTTTTAAAGAAGCAATGGCTGACGTAAAAGGTTTAAGCCGCGGGCAAGCTGACACATTGCAGCTTATATAATCCTCAGTTAGCAAATTAAATATTTCTTTGTAAAGTTGACGAGTTTCAATGATGAAAATTCTGGTCGTTGGTGCAGGTTATGTCGGTCTGGTGACCGCAGCTTGTCTTTCAAGTAAAGACAACACTGTCGTATGCGTAGACACAGATCCTTCGAAGATTGCACGCCTTGAAAAAGGCATCATTCCGATCTATGAGCCAGGTCTGAAAGAAGTGGTTGATGCCTCGATCGCCAGCGAACGTCTGAAGTTTGCAGAAGGCATCAAAGCCGGGTTCGCCCGTCTGGGTTCGGATGGTGACGTGCCAACCCTGGTTTTTATCGCCGTGGGCACTCCCCAAGGCGAGGATGGTTCAGCCGACTTGCGCTATGTTTTGGCCGCAGCGAAAGAAATCGGTCAAGCATTGACTGGTCCCGCCATCATCATCAACAAGTCAACTGTTCCAGTCGGTACCGCCGATCTGGTCAAAGGTGAGGTCGCCTGGCAATTGTTCCAGCGTAAGTGTTTCATTGATTTTGATGTTGCGAGCAATCCGGAGTTTCTGAAAGAAGGCGCCGCCATTGATGACTTCTTCAACCCAGATCGTATCGTGATCGGAACAGAATCAGAAAAAACGCGCGAGCAATTGCTCAAACTGTACAAACCCTACGTCAAACAGGATAGCCAGTTACTGACGGTTGGTGTGAAAGAAGCAGAGCTGATCAAGTACGCCTCCAATGCCATGCTCGCAACACGCATTTCGTTCATGAACGAAATCGCGAACGTGTGCGATCGTTTCGGCATTAACGTCGAAGACGTTCGCATGGGAATGGGCACCGACTCGCGGATTGGCCCCGCCTTTTTACGTCCAGGTTGTGGTTACGGCGGTTCGTGCTTTCCTAAAGATGTACAGGCGCTGGTGCGTATCGCTCAGAGCGTGGGTGTCGATCCCATCGTTTTAAACGGAGTCGAGGCGCGCAATAAAAAGCAAAAACAGTATTTGTTTGAGCAGATTGTGGCCAAGATGGGTAAAGATCTGGATGGTCGTCATATCTGCGTCTGGGGTCTTGCGTTTAAACCCGATACAGACGATATGCGCGAAGCCTCTTCGATCGACCTGATTCGCGCGCTATGTGCAGCAGGTGCAACGGTGACGGCGCATGATCCCGTAGCCAAAGAAGTCGCAGAGCATGTCTTTGCCGATTTGTTGCGCAACGCAAAGTTGGTGCTCGTCGAAGATGAAGTGCAAGCTGCGCAAAACGCCGATGCCGTTGTTTTGGTCACGGAGTGGGCGCAATACAAAAAGATCGATTTCAACCAAGTTAAAAAAGCAGTACGTCAGCCTGTGATTTTTGACGGACGGAACCATCTGGATCCGGCCGCCCTGAAAGCGCTTGGCTTTACGTATTCTGGTGTGGGTCGTGCTTGATCATGAAAAAGATATTAGTGACTGGTGGTGCCGGGTTTTTAGGATCGCATTTGTGTGATCGCCTGATCGACCAAGGTCATCAGGTTTTATGTCTGGACAGTTTGTTTACGGGTAGCCGAAACAACGTGGAAGGGTTGATCAAACATCCCAACTTCACGTTCATCAAACACGATGTGGTCGACCCCATCAACGTTGAAAAAGTGGATGAGATCTATAACCTGGCCTGCCCGGCTTCACCGGTGCACTATCAGTTCAACCCGATCCATACGATGAAAACATCGGTGATGGGTGCACTGAATGTACTCGAGCTCGCCAGAAAAACCGGCGCAAAAGTGTTTCAAGCCTCGACCTCCGAGGTCTATGGCGATCCTTCTGTTCATCCTCAGCCCGAAGAGTACTGGGGTAACGTCAACACGATCGGTATCCGTAGTTGTTATGACGAGGGAAAGCGCGCGGCAGAGACATTGTTTTTTGATTATCAGCGCGTGCATGGCGTCAAAATCAAGGTTGTTCGTATTTTCAATACGTACGGTCCTCGCATGGCTGCGGATGATGGTCGTGTCGTGAGCAACTTCATTGTTCAGGCGCTGAAGGGCCAGGACTTGACGGTCTATGGCGATGGTTCGCAGACACGCAGTTTTTGCTACGCGGACGATCTCGTCGAAGGTTTTATGCGACTGATGAATGCTGGTGATGACGTCGTGGGTCCAATCAATATGGGTAACCCAGGCGAGTTCACCATGGTTGAGTTAGCAGAGAAAGTGCTGCGTTTGACGGGTTCGACAAGTAAGTTGATTCATATGCCCTTGCCGCAAGATGATCCTAAACAGCGCCGCCCTGACATCACCAAGGCCAAGCAGTTGTTGAACTGGGAGCCTACGATTGCGCTAGAGCAAGGCCTTGAGCGAACAATCGCTTATTTCAGAAAGGTTGTCACACCATGACACAAGCCGCTGCCAATATGACTGATTCGCGCTTTGCGGTAGTGATGCCGATCTACGAAGATCAAGAGGCATCGAACAGGCTCTTTAGAGAGTTATCCGCAGAGTACGGCGATCGTGTTTATGTGGTGGCAGTAGATGATGGATCGATCAATCAGCCGGTTCATATTGAAGCGCTTCAAAGTAACGGGTTGAATGGTGTAGTGATTCAGTTGAAGCGAAACGTCGGTCATCAGCGAGCGATCGCGATCGGTATTAATTATGTGGCGGACCACTTCCCCGACATGCCGTGTACGGTCGTGATGGATTCAGATGGCGAAGACACACCACAATCCATTCGTGAATTAGTGGCTCCCATGCGATCGCCCAAGGTTGATGTGGTTGTAGCGCAGCGTAAAAGTCGAGTCGAGACATTTCGTTTCAAGGCTTTCTATGTAATTTACAAAGCCCTGTTCCAGATGTTTACAGGCCGTAAGATCAGTTTTGGTAATTTCATGGCGCTCAAGCCGATGGCTTTAAAGCGCCTAGCTGCGATGCAAGAGCTTTGGATGCATGTGGCAGGTTGTGTCTTGACGTCCAAGCTTCGCGTGCAATCCACTGCGATTGATCGCGGTCCAAGGTATGCTGGCAAGAGCAAGATGAACTTTGTTGGTTTGGCCTTGCATGGCTTTCGAGCGTTGATGGTGTTTGCTGAAGACGTACTGGTGCGTGTTGGAATCGCCTGCGCACTGGTTGCAGCTCTTGCGATTGTGGCCAGCATACTGGCAATCGCGTTGAAGATCGCCGGTATCGCGACGCCGGGATGGTTTTCGATCGTACTCGGTATTTTGTTGCTGATGTTTTTGCAGACCGGAGCGGTCACGTTGATGACCTTGATGTTGACGGGCGTCGTGCGCAGCGGTGCTCCCAATCAAATCGATTATCGGGCATTTATTGAACGGGTTCAGTATGCCAATCAAGTCGCTTGAGCAAAAGATAGCGATTTTAAAAAATCGTACAGCCCGATACATTGTTAATGGTCTAGTTGCAGCTGCCGCACACTTCCTGGTTCTAACGCTCAACCTCAAGGTCTTGGGGTGGTCCTCTGCCGGGGTTGCCAACCTGGTTGCCTCCTTGGTGGGAATTTCGGTTTCGTTTCTGGGAAGTCGTTACTTTGTTTTCCCGGAGTCCGAAGAAACCTTAGGAAAACAAGTTTCCAGATTCTTTCTTCTTTATATTGTGATTGCCCTTTTCCACGGATTGCTGATGCACTGGTGGGTGGATGTTTTTGCACTGAACTATGCCATTGGTTTTGTCGTGACGATGGTGGTGCAAGTGATTCTGAGTTATTGGGGCAATAAAATTCTGGTGTTCAAGATATGAAATATCTCAAATTTCTCATTTCAAACATGTTGTTTGTTGCGGTACTGATCGCAACCTATTTGATTCACGTGACCTTTTTCAAAGTCAACGTGGTTTTTTACAGCTCAATCGTCGATGGCGTGATTGCAATGGTGTTGAGCATTGCCTTGATTTCACTGATCCGATGGCTCAATGTATTCAACGAGTTCGAAAAGATGCAGCTGGCATGCTTGTGGCTGTTGCTCGGTTACGCCTTTGCGATTTCGATCCCCACCGTGATTGATCGTTCGCTCTCTTTTTATACGCTCGAAAAACTGCAGCAGCGCGGCGGTGGCATCCAGTTGGCAGCTTTCGAACGCGTATACGTACAGGAATACATGAAAGAACATCGTTTGGTCGATGTGCGCCTGACAGAGCAAGAACAATCGGGCACGATCGTGATCAAAGATGGTTGTGTACTCTTGACCCCCTGGGGCAATACGCTTGCAACGGCGAGCAAATATTTTAGAAATCACTTTTTACCCAAAGAGCGCTTGCTCATGGGTCAATACTCGAGTGATTTGACCAATCCCTTCAGAATTAACGAAGCGAATGTCGATTATTTGTGTAAATAATCGATTGATTTAATTCTGACCCCGAGGCGTCTTGCATCGCCTCCCATCCCAAAGTTCTTTGGGACAAAGCAGCGCTCAACCACTAGCATGACCTGCTTTGCTTTTGTATCGTCCAAAGCGGAAACAGGCAGAAGGATTTCCATCGTCTGCAGGTTGCCCTCTTTCAAGTCGTAACTTTGGCTAGCGAGGGTTTGTTTGTCCTCACCGATCAGCATCAGTTGCAGGCCAAGTGACCTGCGCGCTGAGTCAGGCTGCAGAGATTGGAGTTCGATGCGCACTGCATTCGTTTCGGCCGGAAGCGTTGCTAAAAATCGCCCTGTCGTCCAGTTGTCCTGTGTCAATTCAGTGGTTTTGTAGCATTGATAATCAAAGGTGAAGGGCGGTTGCGCAAAAGATTGACGCACTTCTTTGACGGCAAAAAAACTGACAATCAGCAACAAACCCGATAACGTCCAGGCGGTGGTTGAGCGTGAATGGACGATTGCCTGACTTGGATCTTTGGTGGCATGGATAGGTAAAGCCTGATCGTTCAACATCCAGGCATACATCAAAGCCATGAGGCCGCTGCAAATAAAGAAGTTTTCCCGTACCAGCAAAGAATGAGCATATAGATTACCCAGAAACACACTTCCAAGTGCAACCAGGGCTGGGATCAAATGTTTTTTATTTTTGATTTTTAACAAGGGATAAAACACAAACACGGCAAAGACAGCAAAGCCGATCAAGCCGTTTTCCGCCAGGACTTGAATAAAATAATTGTGCGCGTTTTCACCGTTAAGTGTCTCTGTTAAAAAAGGTGACTGGCTAAAGGACGGTATGGCCGACAGTCGATAAAAATCGCCTTGTCCCAAGCCCAGCAGAGGGACCTCGGAGAGCATTCTGAAGGCGGCGATATAAATCTCGGGCCTAAACGCCATGCTGAAGTTCATCGCATATAAATCGGCAAAACCCAAGCGCTTGGCCAGCAGTGTCAGTACGTTTTCCCAGGCGTCTTGAAATACATAGAAGCTCAGAAACAGCAGAGCAATCATCGTCAGAACAATACCGACGACCTTAACGAGATGAGCTGAACGCCTGAACAGCCAGAGCAAGGTCAGGATGCTTAAAAATAAAACGGTTAAGGCCACACTCGACTTTGATTTGCTGGCGAGCATGGCAAGAAAAGACAGTGGCACAACAATCAGCGGGATCAGATAGCGCGTGAACGTGTCTTTGCAGCAATACAGATACCCCAGCATCCCCACCGCGCCCAGCATCAGATGTCCGGCAAAGGCGTGAATATCTGGTTGAAATCCAACGGATGAAAATCCAAGGACATCATGACCATAAGACATGTTTGTGCTGCGAAACTGCAGTTGCGAAGGGGTCAAGCCAATGCCATAGCGATTCTGGATCAGGCCAACCACGGCAGCCACAAGCACACCTGCGATCAGCGGTTTAAAAACAAGACTATCACGCTCCTTCGAGTCTTTTAAAACAGGTAGGAGCATCGCAAAAAAACCAAAAGCAAGGCCATAAGCGACCCAGTCAAAGAGCGGCCGATAGTCATCGTGCCAGCCGATGGATCGGATGTGTGTCAGTGTGTAGAGCAAGGCAGAAAAATTTGGTTGCGCAGAGGTTTGCGCAAGATTTCTGGTGATGGCTAAAACGACTGATAACGTGACGATGAGTAACAAAAGACCCGCGGGCCAAGGCATCAGCGCCGGCCGTGATTTTCCGCGTGAGGTAAAAATATAATTGATCAGTACGCCGCAGATAAAACCAGCGAGCAGATCAAAACCCGAAGCATCCTGGTGAAGAATGCGGCCATAACCAGTGTAAGAAAGTATTTGAAAAGTTAGATTCGGAAGTAACGGCAACAGAAAAAGGCATGCACGCAGTCCGACGTTTTTGTTGAGCGCTGTCAAAACAAAAGCAAACGCAAACAATAAAACAGAGATCGTTACGCGATAAGGAGACGGGATCCCTTTCATGTCTCCAAACATGTTGTACAGCACGACGACGATCGTGAGGGCTGAAATCAGCAAACCCATGAAAGAAAGAAAATTTTTCCCCCATGCCCCACACGGTTTAGTCCACACTGTCATCTTGTATCCGTCTCTGTTGCCGATCATTCAAAAAGGTCGGCGTCTTTCAATTTGCAAGCAGATAGATCTTTTGCCGCCAAAGTCGGTTCAAAGTCGATTGGCCAGTCGATTCCGATCGCGGGGTCGTTCCAGAGCAAACTGCGCTCATGAGGTTGCGAGTAATAGCCGGTCGTTTTGTATAAAAAATCGGTTTGATCGCTAAGAACGACAAAGCCATGGGCAAAGCCGGGTGGAATCCAGACCTGACGTTTATTCTCACCGGTGAGGTGAATGCCAGTCCATTGACCGAACTGCGGATGCCCGCGCTGAAGGTTAACGGCGACATCAAAGACAGCGCCCTGCGTCACGCGAACCAGCTTGCCTTGGATCTGACCAAGTTGGTAATGCAAACCTCGCAGGACGCCTCGAGCACTCCGGCTGTGATTGTCTTGCACAAAGTGAGCGTCAATTCCTGTCGCGGCTAAAAAATCACGCTGATTAAAGCTTTCGAAAAAAAAGCCCCTCTCGTCGCCGTGAACTGTCGGCTCAAGAATTAAGACTCCCTCTAGCGAGGTCGGGGTGACTTGGTAAGGCATGGGGCAATCACCTTCAGGCGTGCTTTATCAGATTCATGAGGTACTGACCGTAGTGAGACTTGATCAGGGGCTGTGCCAGTTTCTGGACTTGTGCGGCGTCAATCCACTTCAAACCAAAGGCGATTTCTTCCGGACAGGCAACCTGCAAGCCTTGTCGCTTTTGCAGCGTGGCGATAAAGCTGGCCGCCTCAAGCAGGCTATCGTGAGTGCCGGTATCGAGCCAGGCAAAACCACGCCCCATGATCTCAACATTCAGTTGCCCCATGTCAAGATAGCGCTGATTGACATCAGTGATCTCGAGCTCGCCACGCGCGCTCGGTTTGATCTCTGACGCAATATCGCAGACTTGTTTGTCATAAAAATAAAGCCCCGTCACTGCATAATTGCTTTTAGGGTGTTTAGGTTTTTCTTCAATGCTTAACGCGCGCATATCCCGATCGAACTCGACTACGCCATAGCGCTCCGGATCTGGGACGTGATAGGCGAAGACGGTCGCATTGTCGACCTGCGCATTCGCCGCTTGCAACTTTCGGACCAGATCATGCCCATAAAAAATGTTGTCGCCCAGAACAAGCGCACTAGGGTCATTTTTGATGAAGTCTTTACCAATGATAAAAGCTTGAGCAAGGCCATCAGGACTCGGCTGAACCGCATACTGGATATTCATGCCCCACTGCGAGCCGTCACCTAGTAGTTCGGCAAACCGAGGCGTATCGTGTGGAGTTGAGATCAGTAAAACATCACGAATGCCGGATAGCATCAGCGTGGTCAACGGGTAATAGACCATCGGTTTGTCATAAACCGGCATGAGCTGTTTAGAAACCGCTTGCGTTACAGGGTACAGCCTAGTGCCAGAGCCTCCAGCCAAAATCAGCCCTTTGCGTGATGTGTTCATTTTTTAGCCTTTGTACCTGTTTTGACCGTATTTTCAGGTTCTGGTTTAACGAGGCGAGTATAAACGCTGTCTTTACTAGGGTGTCATGTTTGAAGCGACTCGGGGCTACAATCTTGGCATGAATGATCTTTCCATTGCCTACATCATTTTTAACCGGCCGCGCCACACGCGCGAGACGTTTGCTGCCATTCGAGCCGCACGTCCTGCCCGCCTGTTTTTAATTGCAGATGGACCGCGCCCTGGGCATCCGACCGACGCCGAGCGCTGTCAGGCTGTGCGCGAAATCGTTGAGACCATTGACTGGCCTTGCGAGGTGCATCGCAATTTTGCACCCCAGAACCTGGGTCTCAAGAAGAGAATTTCAAGCGGACTGGACTGGGTCTTTGAGCACGTTGACCGCGCCATTATTCTGGAAGACGACTGTTTGCCGCATCCGGACTTTTTCCCATATTGCGCTGAGATGCTAGAGCGTTACAAGGATGACGAGCGAGTATGGACGGTCACCGGCAACAATTATCAGAACGGTAAAAAACGCGGCAATGCGTCATATTATTTTTCAAAGTACGGGCACTGCTGGGGTTGGGCAACCTGGAAGCGAGCCTGGTCGCAGTTTGACGGAGATATTCGCTTCTGGCCGGAATGGAAGTTATCGGCAGACTGGCGTAAGAAGACGCCAGATCCCTACGAGCAGGCCTACTGGGTTGATATTTTTGATCGCATTTACCTGAAAAAAATCGATTCCTGGGCCTATCCCTGGATGACGTGTCTTTGGTATCACGGCGGGTTGACGGTGACCCCCAGAGTCAATCTTGTGACAAATATCGGTATCGGACCTGACGGAACCCACACCCTTGCCGACGAAGATCAGCCGGGTACGCCCGTCAAGCCGCTCGGTCCCATCACACATCCGACTGAAGTCGTTCAGAATCTGGTGGCGGATCAATATGTTTTTGATCATCTGCTTGGCGGCTTGTATCAAAAATTTCCAAGACGATTGCTGAAGTTTCCGATACGCGTCAAAAACAAGATCGTCCGGGTGCTCAAGGGCAAGCCCTAGATAAAAGCGGCACTGAAATTGAACACGACTCAATCCCGCCATGTAGTTGTCATTCCGGTTTACCGCGTGGATATGAGTGCGCGCGAAGCTTATTCGCTGCGCACAACCATTCAGACGCTAGCTCAGCACGACATTTATCTTGTAGGACCTGAAAAGCTCACCGAAGGTTTTGTCAAACTTGCCCAGCAGTTCAATGACAAGCTCCGCTTTAAAACTTTCAGTAATCAATACTTTGCCAGCATTGATGGCTATAACCGGTTGATGCTGTCGGCGCGCTTCTATGAGGCCTTTTCCTCATATCAGTACATGCTGTTGGTACAAACTGATGCACTCGTTTTTAAGGATGAACTTGATCTCTGGGCGGATAAGGGTTATTCGTACATCGGCGCCCCTTGGTTTGAAGGCTTTACACGGCCAACCTTGCCGTTAAAGTTAACAACAGTCGGCAACGGTGGCTATTCTTTGCGTAACGTCGCGCATTTTCTAAAAGTGCTGTCGCGACCACGCGTTTTTAGAAATACGCTGATGGAAACCTGGCCCGGTAGCTTGATTTCAAATACCTACCGCTTCCTCAAAGATTATTTCTCGATTCTTTACCAAAACACTCAGATTAATTTAAATGTGAATGAGGACGTTTTTTGGGGGCTCTTTGTTTCCCCTCGCTGTGCCTTTTTTAAAGTGCCCAACCCCTTAGATGCGGTTGCTTTTGCCTTCGAGGCGCACCCTGAGGTTTTATACGAAATGAATCACCATCAACTGCCCTTTGGCTGCCACGCTTGGGAAAGGTATGGAGAAGATTTCTGGCTTGAAGTTTTAAGTCGGCACGGCCATGATGTTTCGGCAATAAAAACTCAATAAATCAATAACCTACGAAAAAAAGTTCACGTCAGTGACCAGTCTGAACATGTTATGATCTGGGGGTTTGACCCCAAGGCATGACGAACAGTGGTTTTTGCTATCCCTCACCTTGCATTAACAACCGCGGGCATCGCCTCTTTTGCGATCTGTCTGGGCATTGTGCTGACCAAAGGGTGGCACGGACAACATACGCTCGACTCGGAGGCCGGGGTTCAAAAAATACATGATGAACCGACCCCACGCATTGGGGGTTTAGCGATCCTGATCGGTTTGGCGGTGAGTTTGTTTTTTACACCGCATGAAGTGACCGCCTTACTAGGGCCGATGTTGCTGGCCGCGCTCCCCGCCTTTTTTGCGGGCGTGATCGAAGATCTCACCAAACGTGGTCGCGTAACAGAAAGACTGTTTGCAACCTTTTCCAGTGGCGTGCTGGCTTGGTGGCTCACGGGTTACAGCTTGACCCGCATTGGCTTGCCTGGTCTTGATACCTTATTGGCCTTTATACCGGTGTCGGTATTGTTTACTGCCTTTGCCGTCGGAGGGGTCGCAAACGCTGTCAACATTATTGATGGTCTGAATGGTCTGGCTGGTGCCACGATACTTGTGCTGCTTGCAGCCTTAAGCCTGATGTCTTTTCTGTCAGGTGATGCAGAAATGGCCAAAATTTGTTTTATTGTTGGTGGGGCGACGTTTGGCTTTTTACTCGTCAACTATCCCTCAGGCAAAATTTTTCTCGGTGACGGTGGCGCCTACCTGCTTGGATTTTTGCTTGGCTGGTTAGCCGTTATGGTGGCGATGCGCAATCCCGGCATATCACCCTGGGCGCCGTTGCTCGCCTGTGGTTACCCCGTTTTTGAAGTACTGTTTTCCATGGCGCGACGTCGAGCCAGGACACTCAAGCTTGGGCATCCCGACCGTCTGCATTTGCACAGCCTGGTGTGGTCCCGAGTGACCCGCAAGTGGCTCGGTGACAAGTCGGCAGTGGTACAAAATGCTGCAGTGTGTCCATTGATGCTGCTATATGCCAGCATCCCGGCAACGCTTGCCTTGGTTTACAGAAAAAACACCGTGGCCTTGATCATCGCTTTCATTGCTTGCGGTCTCATTTATGCGCTGGTATACGCAAGGTTGGTTCACTTTAAGTGGGTGATTCCTAAACTGCGTCTGGCCACAAAATGTTGAGGACTGCGATGACAGCTTCTCTCGAAATGAACATCAGACTTTTTAGCGATCTTAATCATGGCTAATCAAAACAGCATGCCCAAAATTTATGTTGCAGGTCATCGCGGAATGGTCGGCTCTGCCATTGTGCGACAGCTTGTTGCGCAAGGTCACGATCCGGACAGGATTGTGGGCCGCACGCACGCTGAACTGGACTTGACCGATCAAGCGGCCGTGCGCACCTTTTTTCAAGAAGAAAAACCAGACCAAGTTTATTTGGCCGCCGCAAAAGTAGGCGGCATTCATGCCAACAATGCTTATCCTGCAGAATTTATTTACGACAACCTGATGGTTCAGGCAAACGTGATTGATGCGGCGTTTCGCAATGGTGTGAAAAAACTGCTGTTTCTGGGAAGCAGCTGCATTTATCCAAAACTGGCGCCTCAGCCAATGGCAGAAAGCGCGCTGCTGACTGGATTTCTGGAACCCACCAACGAACCGTACGCAGTCGCAAAAATTGCCGGCATCAAGATTTGCGAAAGCTACAACCGTCAGTACGGTGCTGAGCATGGCGTGGACTATCGTAGCGTCATGCCGACTAATCTCTACGGTCCAGGGGATAACTATCATCCCGAAAACTCCCATGTCATTCCAGCGCTGATTCGCCGCTTTCATGAAGCGAAAGCTTCTAAGGCACCGGTCGTCACAATTTGGGGTTCAGGCAAACCTTTCCGCGAATTTCTCTATGTCGACGATATGGCTTCAGCGAGCGTTTACGTGATGAATCTCGCCAAAAATATTTACGATCAGCATACAAGCCCCATGCAAAGCCATATTAACGTTGGCTTTGGCTCGGACATTACGATTGCAGAGTTAGCGCGCACGGTCGGCAAAGTGATTGGTTATGAAGGCCAGATTGAATTTGATACAACCAAACCAGATGGCACGCCACGCAAATTGATGGATAGTCGCCGTCTGAATGCGTTAGGCTGGAAAGCAACGGTTGAGCTAGAGGCAGGATTAGGCGTGGCATATCAGGATTTTCTGGCTCGTAATGCGCAAGCCTGACGCTTGCGCGAGCAGAGTTTAATCAATGACAAATACCCCCATTGCTTACATCATTTTTAATCGACCGCGTCATACGCGCGAGACCTTTGCCGTTATTCGCGCCCAACGTCCATCAAAATTATTGATCATTGCCGATGGCCCGAGAGAGGGACATCCCACCGATGCCGAGCGTTGTCGCGAAACAAGGGAAATTGTCGAAAATATTGATTGGCCATGTGAAGTCCTGCGCAATTATGCAGACAAAAACATGGGGTGCAAGCTTCGGGTCAGTAGTGGTCTGGATTGGGTATTTGAACAAGTTGAACGCGCGATTGTGCTGGAAGATGATTGCGTACCGAACGAGGACTTCTTTCCTTACTGCGATGCCTTGCTGGATCGCTATGCCGAGGATCCACGCGTATGGGTCATTACGGGCAATAACTTCCAAAATGGAAAAAAACGCGGGGAAGCCGCGTATTATTTTTCAAAATACAACCATTGCTGGGGTTGGGCGACCTGGCGACGTTGTTGGCAAAACTATCGTGTCGATATTCCTTTCTGGCCAGAATGGAAGAAGTCTCACGATTGGCGACTCAAGACACCAGATCCAGTTGAGCGCAAGGTGTGGTCAGATCTTCTCGATCGCGTCGCACGCGGTGAGATCGATACCTGGGATTATCAATGGACAGCATGTGTTTGGTACTACGGAGGCTTAACCGCTACGCCTAACGCCAATCTCGTGACCAATATTGGTTTCGGCCCGGATGCGACGCACACGGTATCGACTGGTGATGAAGAGGGAATGCCTGTTCAGCCGCTTGGTCCGCTCACACACCCAGCCTCGGTTCGTCAGGATGCTGTGGCTGATCGTCATGTTTTTAACCAAAATTTTGGTGGACGAGATCATCCCGACAGAATGCGTAGCCGATTCAAGCGTCGTCGAGACCAGCTATTGAGATCGCCGCAATGGTTGCTCAAAAAAATTCGACTGGCAACGCAAAAAATTTTAGGGCGACGGAGCTGATATGTGCGGGATCCTCGGGATCATCCATCGTCAGGCCGCAACGAGAGCGCCTTTAACCGAACTCGATTTATCCAGGCTCGCGCATAGAGGACCGGACGGCACGGGCGTCTATACAAACGATCACGTGCAATTTGGTCACGCGAGATTGTCGATCATTGATTTGACGCAGGCCGGACACCAGCCGATGTTGAGTCAGGATGGTCGCTACGTCGTGACGTACAACGGTGAGATTTACAACCACCTTGAGTTGCGCGCAGAACTTGAGGCCCTTGGCGAAACCTTTACTAGCCATTCCGATACCGAAGTCTTGCTCAGTGCGTATAAAGTCTGGGGACAGCAGTGTGTCGACAGATTCAGAGGGATGTTCGCTTTTGTGATCTGGGATCATCAGACCCAGACCGCATTCCTAGGCCGGGACCGGTGTGGAGAAAAACCACTTTTCTATCATTTCAATCAGCAAAGACTGGTGTTCGGGTCGGAGTTAAAAGCACTGCTACCTTTGCTTGACCAGCGCCCTGAACTGGACCCGTCTGCGATTGATATGTATCTGCATTATCAGTATGTGCCAGAGCCCTACACTTTATTGAAGGGTGTACATAAGTTGGCTGCGGGCCATACGATGCTACTGAGTGTGGGTGCTTGGTTGGCTGAGCCAGTGCAATACTGGTCAGTCGAGACCGCGGCAGAACAGGCGCAGGACTCGCGAGTGCTTGAACAAGCCAAACGCCTCAAGCCGAAAGGTGCAGATCAACGCGAGATCCTGTCTTTGATCCGTGACGGCGTTGAAGATGCGGTCAAGATGACGTTGCGATCGGACGTGCCGGTTGGCATTGCGCTCTCAGGCGGTGTCGATTCAGGTGCGATCGCTGTATTCGCGCAGAAACACTATCCCGAGCCCATGCACGCCTTTTGCGTTGGCTACCCTGGGCGACCACCCTACGATGAAAGAGAACAGGCGCGAGCCTTGGCCGAGTCGCTAGGCATGATTGTTCACGAGGTTGAGTTGCCGGTGGACAGTTTTGTTGAGTTCTTTCCAGAACTTGTGGGTATTATGGATGAGCCAATCGCCGACCCGGCTGCTTTTGGTCACTATTCTGTGCCGCGTGCTGCGGCTGACCAAGGTATCAAAGTCATGCTGTCGGGGATTGGTGGTGATGAGATTTTTTGGGGCTACCCCTATGTGACGCAAGCGGTTCAGATGAATCAGCGCGTGATGGACCATCCCAGTATCAAACAGCTTGCGAACTGGCTCGGGTCGGAGAGTGCGCAAAAATTTCTGGTGAAAGTCTCACATTATCCGCACGCCCATCCTGAAATCAGGCGTTGGGCCGGCATATTGCAAAAGCTTGGAGACACGCATCAGCCGCAAGATCAGTTGATGTATTACATGCTGCATCCCGAGTTTGATGGTCCCTTTGAGCTCAAAAAAGCCGTCTATGGTCCTGCAATGCAGGCTCTCGATCGCTTTAATCCTTTCAAGCCAACAGCAATTGGCTTACGGTCACGTGACAAGGTTCCCGCAGCAGTTATTCGTATGTTGTTTGAGACTTGGTTGACGTCCAATTGTTTGTCCCTTGGGGATCGCGTCAGTATGGCTGTCGGTGTCGAGACGCGAGTGCCTTTTTTGGACTTCCGTTTAATTGAACTTGTGATGGGCTTGCGCAAAACGCAGCCCGACCATGGCCTGAGTCAAAAAGCATGGCTGAGGGCAGCGTTAAAAGGCGTCGTGCCTGATGAAGTGCTCGCGCGACCGAAGGCGGGCTTCCAGCCACCTGTGCGAGAGTGGCTCTCAGGCGTGGTCTCTCGCTATGGTCACGTCTTGCGCCAAGGCCAGCTGGTGTCCTCAGGCATTCTCGATGCCTCAAAAGTTGATTTCTTAAGCAGTGAATTACCAAAACGAGGATGGACAGAGCTGTTTTTTACCTACAAGCTGGTTTTGCTTGAGTTCTGGTACCAAAAGGTTGTCGCCTCATGAAGCCAACCGATCCATGCATACTTCTCTACAACCCGATTTCAGGACATGGTCATCTTGACTCGTGGAACGCCTTGTTCGTTTCATTCTTGCTTCATAAGGGCTGGCGCGTCATTGCGCTCACTCCTGATGTCGATGATTTGCGTGCGCGGCTATTGGACAAGGGTTTGGCAACATCCCCATCATTGCAGATTCTTCCGTGGGATGCTTTAAATAGAAGCTTTGCACAGAAGGTACTTGGGCGCTTGAAGAGGCTTTTTAAGCAGAAAAAAACAGTTAATCAGGATGATCCTGAAGCGAATTATCTGAAGCCTCTTGAGTTTGCGCAGCGAGTCAAAAAAGCACTGAAACTGACAAAGTGGCAGCCAGAGGTCGTCTTTAACATGTACATGGATTTGTACAAGACGGATGCGACCAGTTGGCAAGCGTTTGATGCCGTCTGCCAACTTCCTTGGTCTGGAATTCGGTTTGTGCCGAGGCAAGATCCGACAGAGTCTTATTACCGAAGTGCTTCCCTGTTCGGGATGTGTTTTCTGGACGAGAGTATTTGCGAGCAATACCGCGTCAGTCTGCCACACAAGACGTTTGAATATTTACCGGATATCACTGAGTCAGCATTGCCTTCCCAACCAAGCGAGATAGCGCAAACAATCAAAGCGCTTGCGAAAGGTCGAAAAATCGTTTTTCTTGGCGGAACGATTGGCGGTGGAAAAAATCTTGCTCGCTGGTATGAATTGATCCAGCGCGCCGACGCGGCGAAATGGTTTTTTTTGCAGATTGGCGAAGTACACGAAAACAGTCTGACGCCAGAAGATATTGCAGAACGTCAACGTGTGATGCAGGATAAGCCAGAAAATCTGTTCATTCATCCCGCATATTTACCCGACGAAAAAACATTTAATGAAATCATTCAATTGTCGGACGTGCTGTTTGCGGTCTATCGCAATTTTAGAATCAGTAGCAATATGCCGGGTAAAGCGGCTGCGTTTGACCGACCAATTCTGGTCGCAAAAGACTATTTAATGGGCCAGCGTGTGACTGCCTATGGAATTGGGCGAGCTGTGCCAGAAGACGATGTCGCGCAAATGCAGGCAGCTCTCGAACTGCTCGTGCGCGATGAAGAAATCACGCAGATGCGTGACCGATTCCAAGCCTATCGAGATGATTTTAGTATTGAGGCACTTCAGCATCGGTTTATGCACTATCTAAAGAATGGTTTGACTCGGCACGTCGAGGATTGTTCATGAAAGTCACTCAGCTCTCGACGGATGATTACAGCGGCGGTGCGTCGCGTGCGGCATACCGACTACACGTTGCGTGTTCTCTGACGGGTGTTGAAAGCACGATGCGTGTGCTGAGGCATCAAACTGCCAATGATCGAGTGATCGCGGGACGTGCGCCGCGTAGCCTAAAAGAGAAAATAAAAAATCGCCTGCAAACGAAGTGGCGTGAATATTCGACGCGCAACTTTAAAACCGACAACCCGATTATGCATTCCTTCGGACAGGTCAGCGCAGGTTTGGTGCAAGAGCTCAATCAAAGTCAGGCTGATGTGCTGAATCTGCACTGGATTGTGAATCTGCTTTCGATTCAAGATATTGGCAAACTGGCTAAACCTCTCGTCTGGACGCTGCACGATATGTGGGCGTTTTGTGGCGGTGAGCATGTTGCGCCGGATGAGCCGGGCTCACGATTCCGTCAAGGATATTTAGCCGGTAATCGACCGCCAGGTGAAGCAGGTCCCGATTTGAATCGTCAGGCCTGGGAATTGAAGCGTGAGGCATGGGCGCGGCAGAATTTTCAGCTGGTGACACCAGGTCGCTGGATGGCTGGTTGTGTCCGTGAAAGTGTCTTGTTTCAAGAGACGCCAGTGCATGTGATTCCTAATCCCTTAGAAATGCAGCATCTGTGGCGCCCTTACCCCAAGGCATTTGCGCGTGCTTCGCTTGGTTTGGATCCAAACAAAAAGTATGTGCTGTCAGGATCGGCAGGAGGTATGCCGCATCTGAAAGGTGAGGATTTACTGAAGCGTGCGATGGAAAAAGTCGCTTATGAACAGTCTGAGAAGAATCGACAGCATGCAAAAAAGTCGTCTGAGCAAATTGAGCTTTTGATCTTTGGTCAATATCAACCTGCCGGTGCCGAACAATGGCCCTGTCCCGTACACTGGCTTGGCCCCGTGCGAGACGATCACATCATGGCGCTGATTTATTCGGCGGCCGATGTCATGGCTGTGCCGTCTAGGCAAGATAACTTACCCAATACGGCAGTTGAAGCGAATGCCTGCGGTACACCGGTCGCCGCCTTCAATATTGGTGGCTTGCCTGACATTGTGCAGCAACAGAAAAATGGCTGGCTGGCGCCCGCGTTCGATACGGATCAGCTTGCTCAAGGCATCCTGTGGTTGCTTGAAGATCAAGAGCGTTGGCAAGCACTGTCTCAGTCATCCAGGCAACTCGCGGTAGACCGCTATTCGCCCGAGGTAATCGTTGCGCAATATCTAGATGTTTATGAAGCGGCGCGTCAGCAGTCTGGCAAAGTACGCACGAGTCGCCAGTAAAAATGAAACAACTCATCGTCTATAACCCGATATCAAATGAAGGGCATCTTGATTCATGGCATGCCCTGTTTGTCGATTTACTGCTTCAAGCGGGTTGGCCGGTCATCGCTGTAACAAATGATCCAAAGGGGCTTGAGCAAAAACTGGCCCATAGAAAATGCGTCATGAAGGGCTTGACCATACTCAGTATCGAGGAAAAGCCTCTAAGGCTACGGTCACGCTTGCGGCAGCTTTGGCAAAAATTTAATGCGTATTGTGATGCAAGACGCTTTCAGCAAAGCCAAACAGGCGAGTTATTGCCGTTATGGTTGCTCAAGGCCGTGCAGCGTCTTTTCGAGTTTTTACGTCAAATCTACTCGGACAAAAATCACGCTGCGCAGACTGCCACTACTAGCAATCAGTCCTCCAGCGCAACACATCTGGATCCACAGGTGTTTTGTCATCGGGTTAATCATCTGATTGAACAAAATCCGGGCGACATTGCCGGAGTGTTGAACATGTATGTGGATGCGTATCCGCCGAGCCTGTTGAGTTGGCAAAACTTTGGTTTGAAAGATAATCTGCCCTGGATGGGGTTGTGTATCACGCCGGGTGCTGAACCTGTTGAAGCCTATTACCAGTTACAAAATTACAAAGGCACTTTGTTTTTGGATGAGACGGTTCGTCTTCAATATCAGCAAAGGATGCCAGAGCGTCACTTTGAATTTTTACCCGACATCACCGAAACAGGTTTGCCTGAGAGGACGAGTGCTCTAGCAGAGCAAATGAAACATCGCGCGCGAGGCAGAAAGATTGTTTTTCTGGGAGGCTCGATTGGTAAGCAAAAAAATCTTTCTCGCTGGCTTGAGTTAGTTGCGCTAGCGGATGCGGACAAATGGTTTTTTGCACAAATCGGACGGATCAACAAAAACAACCTGACTAAAGAAGATGAACAAGCGTTAACTAGGGTTCAGGCTCAGCTACCCGAAAACCTACTGATCTGGTCAGAATATCTTCCCGATGAGCGTTCGTTTAATGAGATTATTTCTTTGTCGGATGTGATCTTTGCGGTTTACCGCGATTTTGGTCGTAGTAGCAATATGCTGTCCAAGGCCGCCTATTTTGAAAAAACCATTCTTGTGACCGAAGACACCTTAATGGCGACCAGAGTGCAACAATATGGAATTGGGCTTGCAGTCAAACAAGACGATCCGCACTCGATGCTCGCAGGGCTTGAAGCGCTTGAACATTTGCCAGCTCTTGCGAACAAATTTGAAGCCTATCGTCAGGAAGTCAGCCCAAGCGTTGTTCAAGACAGGTTGGTTTCTTTTATTCAGACATGCATCACAGCTGAATCGAATCAAAAATAACGAGGCCGTATGCCGGATTTCAAGCTCACCACCCCAGTTGCATTACTGATTTTCAATCGACCCGATACGACTCAACGCGTATTTGATGCGATCGCCAAGGCCAAGCCGACCAAATTACTGGTTGTGGCTGATGGTCCGCGCGACAATCGACCAGGCGAGGCCGAGAAATGTGCACAGACTCGCGCCATCATTCAAAAGGTAGATTGGGATTGTGAGGTCATCACGCATTTCGCGACAGCCAATATGGGTTGCAAAATGCGTGTTTCAAGCGGGATCGACTGGATTTTTGAGCAAGTCGAAGAGGCCATCATTCTCGAAGACGACTGCTTGCCAGAACAGAGCTTTTTCAGGTTTTGTGAAGAAATGCTTGAACGCTATCGTGACCACGAGCGAGTCAGCATGGTGTCGGGCGGCAATCTACAGTTTGGCAGGACGCGAGGCACGGGTAGTTATTACTTTTCGCGCTACACCCACATTTGGGGTTGGGCGACTTGGCGTCGGGCATGGCAACGTTATGACCGTGAAATGAAGCTGTGGCCAGCTTTTCGAGAGCAAGGCTGGCTAGAGGCTATTTTTAATAAACCAGGTGAGCAGGCTTACTGGCGTCATTCCTTCGATGCCGTTTATGAGGGGTCCTTAGATACTTGGGATTGCCAGTGGACCTTTGCCGCGCTGATCCATGGCATGCTTCAAATCGTACCGAATGTGAATTTAATTTCAAATATTGGCTTCGGTCCCGGTGCGACGCATACACATGAGATCGGAATTCACGCCAACATGCCGACACAAGCGATGGAGTTTCCGCTAGTCCATCCTGATTTTGTTTTGCCGGATCCACACGGAGACCAGTTTATTTCGGATGATCAGATTGCCCCTTCCTTCGTAGAAAGGCAATTGCGCAAACTTAGAAAGTTACTGAAAAGATAAACGCAATGCGTATCGCATACGATCACCAGGCATTTTGTCTTCAAAAAACGGGAGGTATCTCTCGCTATTTTTGTCGTCTTGCAGAAGAGCTTGCCTTGACACAGCAGATTGGGATCTTTGCGCCGCTCTACCGAAACCAGTATTTGAAAGCCTTGCCTAAAGCACTAGTTCACGGTTATCGCGTCAACGATTATCCTCCCAAGACTGCAGGTTTATTCGTTGGCGCCAACGCGATGCTGTCGAGTCCGTTGATGCGGGCCTGGCATCCGGATGTCGTTCATGAGACTTACTTTTCGTTTAAGGCAACGGGTCCAACGCCTTCAGTTATTGGGAATAAAAAAAACTGTCCGCGTGTCATTACTGTTTTTGACATGATTAGCGAACTTGAACTCGAAGCAAAACCAAAGGCAGCGGCTGACTTACGAACCAGCGCTAAATTCGCTGCAGTCAGCAGGGCAGATCACGTGGTTTGTATTTCAGAACACACTAGACAAGATTTATTGCGGTTATTTCATATCCCTAAAGAAAAAACCTCTGTGATCTATCTTGGGTGTGATGTGCCACAGCCCTTACAGGTTGTGACGAGTCAAAAACAACCTCGCCCATACTTGCTCTATGTTGGTTTACGGGGTGGGTATAAGAATTTTTCAAGGTTGGTCAAGGCGATCGCGGCCTCTCCCCGAATCAGGAAAGATTTTGATTTAATTGCTTTCGGAGGCAATGCTTTTTCAGAGCAAGAGCAAGCACTGATTCAGCAACTGGGTTTTGCTCCATCGCAGATTAGACAACAGGCAGGAAATGATCAGGAATTAAGTCGACTTTATTCAGAAGCGACGGCGTTTGTTTATCCTTCAACATATGAGGGGTTTGGTTTGCCGCCACTCGAGGCAATGGCGCATCATTGCCCTGTGGTGAGTAGTCATTGCAGTTCAATGCCGGAGGTCATCGGAACTGCCGCAGAATTCTTTGATCCTGAAAATATCGACGCGATGACTTTCGCACTAGAGCGGGTGCTTTTTTCAACTGAACGTGCGAATGAGTTGCGTCAAAAAGGACTGGCCAGACTGAAAGAGTTTACCTGGCAGCGTTGTGCGCAAGAAACCTTGCGCGTCTATCAAGCGTTGATTTTTTCACGCGGTACGGATTGAACTGATGAAAGTCCTTTATCTTTACACCGAAGTGATGGGCTATAACTTGCCGATTTTTGAACGGCTTGTATCGCACTATGGCGCCTCTGTCGATGTTGTGCATTGGAATCAGAACAAGTTGACTCCCTTTGTGCCCGACCCTGCGTCCGGTGTGAAATATCATGAACGCTCTTCCTTCACGCAGCAGGGACTGCAGGCTTTTGCAGAAGCGTTGTCTCCCGATTTGGTTTATGTGTCCGGCTGGATGGACAAGGGTTATTTACCGGTTATTCAAAAGTTAAAAGCGCTGGGCACGCCCATTGTTGTCGGACTGGATACACAGTGGACCGGCTCATTGCGGCAGCAGATCGGTGCGCGTCTGATCAAATGGATTTATAAAAAACGCTATTTTTCATTTGCGTTAGTGCCGGGCCCCATGCAATATGAATATGCCGCTCGCATCGGGTTTAGCAAGACAGAAATTTTATGTCACTTGCTGTCTGGAAATTCTGATTTGTTTAGGCAAGCGACCCAAAGTTTGCGGCAGGACAAGCAAGTGAACTATCCGAAAAATTTTTTATACGTCGGACGTTTCGCTCAGACTAAAGGGATCGATATCCTGCTTCAGGCTTTTGCACTTTATCGCGCTCAATATCGTGGCGACTGGACATTGACCTGTATTGGGAACGGTCCAATGGCAAACTTGCTTGAACGTGCGCAACAGCAAAATCCGCAAGCTATCACAATTAAAGCGTTTTCCTCACAAGCCGACCTGGTCGAGCAGGCTCAGAAAGCAGGGGCCTTTGTTTTACCAAGTCGCGAAGATCCCTGGGGAGTGGTTGTGCACGAGTTTGCGACAGCCGGCCTGCCTTTGATCTTGTCAGAGTTTGTCGGCGCTCGTCCTCAGTTCTTGATTGATGGGCTGAACGGCTACACGTTTTATCAGAACTCACCAGAGCAACTCGCTTTGCACATGCACACGATCGCAACGAGTACGACTGAGCAACTTGTGGAGATGGGTCGGGTGAGCGCTCATTTAGGTGCGCACATTCATCCAGAGATCAGTGCCGCAAGTTTGATGGCTGCGCAAAACAGGGCAGGTCGGAATGGTTAAGTTAAAGGTCGCCGTCGATGCCTCTCGCGTCCGCTCGGGTGGCGGTGTTGCGCACCTGATTGGCATTCTCGATCTAGAGCGGATCGATCTCTTCGGAATCGCAGAGATTCATTTGTGGTCCTACCAAAAGCTGTTGGATGCAGTTTCCGATAAACCTTGGCTGATTAAGCATCATCCGCCTGAAACAGAGGCCTCTTTGCCGAGGCAATTGCTCTGGCAGGCGACCCAGCTTGAAAAAGAAATCAAGCAGGCTGGTTGCCAGATTCTGTTTTCTGCTGATGCCAGCACGGTTTGTCGCTTCAGTCCGATGGTTGCGCTCAGCCAGAACATGCTTCCCTACGAAGAAGGGATCATGCCATTGTATGGGTATTCTAAGGATCGCTTGCGGCAGGCTTTCATTCTTGAAGTTCAGAAGCGTGCTTTTAAGTTCGCCGATGCCTCGATCTTTCTGACCCAGCATGCCGCGACCCGGATTCAGCTCTACAGTGGAAAGCTGCCCGCCTATACAGTCATTCCGCATGGTGTTGGCGAAGTCTTCAAGCAAACACCGGTGACCAGCACATGGCCAGAGCAAAACCAGCGACCGATACACTGTCTGTATGTTTCGCCCATTCTTGAGTACAAGCATCAGTGGGTGGTTGTTCAGGCAATCAAGCGTCTACGCGATCAAGGGCTGGACGTCACATTGACTTTACTTGGCGGGGGCGGCTTACGTGCTCGCCAGCGTCTTGCCAGACAAATTGAAATTTCAGATCCCGATCATCAGTTTGTTGAAGTCCTGGAGTTTTTGCCGCACGAAGAAATCCCCCGAAGAATCGCTGAGGCAGATATTTTTATTTTTGCCTCCGGCTGTGAAACCTTTGGAATTTCGCTGCTTGAAGCGATGGCGGTTGGGGTGCCGATTGCTTGCTCCAACCAAAGCAGTTTGCCTGAAACTTTGCAGGATGGTGGTGAGTATTTCAATCCGAGGGACGATGCTTCAATCGCACAGGCGCTTAAGACCCTGATTGAGGACCCGGCCAAGCGTGCGCATTTAGCCGCTCGTGCCCGAAAGCTGTCAGAATCTTATTCCTGGTCGCGTTGCGCGAGCGAGACTTGGAGCTATATCGTGCAAACTTATCAGCGTGTTTCACGCGTCAATCAATGAAAATCTCGATCGTTACCATTTCCTTTAATCAGCAACAATATTTGCCTGCTTGCATCGAGTCCATTTTGTCTCAGACAGATTGCGAGCTTGAATACATTGTGGTTGATCCAGGCAGCACGGATGATAGCCGTCAGATCATTGAATCTTACGGTGACCGGATCGTCAAAGTGTTTGAACGTGATGCTGGTCCTGCGGATGGACTGAACAGGGGCTTTGCGCGAGCAACTGGAGATATCTACGGTTTCATTAACTCGGATGATTATCTTTTGCCCGATGCCTTAAAAACGGTCACGCAATTTTTTACCAAGCATGGAAACAATGTTTTTGTGACGGGGCAGGGTTATACCGAAAACGAGCACGGCGCACGCACGCCGATTCATCCGAACCGGCTGACGGCATCAAATATGCTCCACCGTTCTGGCGTTGTATTTCAGCAGTCGACGTTTTTCCCTGCTGAGTTATATCAAAAAGCCGGCGGCTTTAACGATCAAAACAGGACTTGCTGGGATTACGAGTTGTTTTTGAGATTTTTATTGCAAGGCGCCACACATCAAGTGATTGAGCAAGAACTTGCCGTGTTTAGACTCTATCAGGGTTCGATTTCAGGCTCAGGACGCCTGGAAGAGCGTTACTACAAAGAGTTGGATCAGCTTTTTGAAGAAAGTCTCGGCCGCAAGCGCAACGCACTGGATAAATTGCTGACGCAATACCAGCGGCTTCAACGTGTCATGGGCCGCCGCTTATTCGGCTAAGTGCTTGGGCGCTTGGTTAGCGCAAGCATTGGTGGGGCGCTTGGGGTTAGACAAAGCTAGCGCGCGGGCCAACTCAGTGATCATGATGGACTGATGTCTGAATTTGACGTGAATCAGCAAAATCAGAATGATCCCGGCGATGAAACAGAAATAAAGCAGCAGGTCCGTGCCTCGTCCGACGCCGAGCATATTGGCGATGACGATCGTTTCTTCAGGAAAGAAAACAAAGAAAATCGCAGCCAGGGAAATCACCAGCAAAAGCAACGCCATCATATTGCCCTGCGCCATGACGCGATACGCGTAAAAAGCCACGCAAAGCAGAGCGATAACCATCAAGATAGAGATCATTTGCTGATTCGTCCGAACAAAAGGTCAATCAGGATGTTGATTGCATTAGAAATTTTCTGTCCCTTTGCGATCGAATAATCGGTGTAAAGGATTTGAACCGGATATTCTTTGTAGCGCAATTTAAGCGTTTTGATCTGGGAAATGATTTCGGAGGCGTGAGCCATCCTGTTTTGAGTAATTCTGAGTTTTTTTGCTGCGTTGCGAGAGATGGCCCGAAGTCCGTTATGCGCATCGGTGACCGGAACACCAGAGGAAAACCGGGTGAATAAGGCGGCCAGCTTGAGGGTCAAGCGTTTGGCTTTTGGCATCGTGGTGGACTCGATCCCCAAAAAGCGGCTTCCGCAAACAATATCTGCTTCGTCCTGAGCGACGGCCCGGGCAAGGGTTAACGCGTCTTCGATGCGGTGCTGTCCATCGGCGTCGAAGGTGATAATAATATCCGCACCGGATTGCAGGGCAAAGTCGATTCCGGTCTGAATCGCCGCTCCTTGTCCCAGATTGATTGGGTGGCAGATCACCGTGGCACCCGCTTCACAGGCTAAAGTAGCGGTTGAGTCGCTAGAGCCGTCGTCGACCACTACGATATTCGGGAAGGTGGCGCCTGATAGTTTGATCACTTCCGTGATCATGCCGCCTTCATTGAAGGCAGCAATGACCAGCCAGACTTTGGATATGTCCATTCGAAGTGTGCTTTTATAAGGTGCTTGACAGAGTGAACCTGATTCGAAGCGATTTTAACAAACAACCTAGGGGTCAGACTTCTAAATGATCTGGAAACTAGCTTTACTGAGCGCCTCCACGCTGGGCTATGTCCTGTTTTTAACGCTGCGCTGCGGTCAGCGCGCGTTGGTTGCTCCATTTTTGACAATTTGTCTGATCGTCGTTGGCTTATATGGTTTTGCGCTTGTGGGGCAGCTCGCATTAGGCGTGCAGTTTGTCGCTGGGGCCGGACTTGTTTCAGGAATCTATGCCGCGATCACCGGTAAGGACGCGTTGGCGGTGCGTTTCAGCACCCAAAAAACCTGGCTGTACCTGCTTTTTTTAATGCCTTTTGTCCTGTTGTATCAGGCGATCGCAAATGATTTTATGTTTTTGATTTGGGATGAGTTGTCGTTTTGGGCCAGAAGTCAGCGTTTGATGTTTGATTCAAATGCCTTGATTCAGGCCCAATCGCCGATTAGCTTTAAAAACTATCCACCCGGGCAGCAACTATTTCAGTACTACGTGACGGTGATGGCAGGTTGGTCCGAAAAAAAGATCCTCTTTGCACAAGATGTCTTTATTTTGAGCGGGGTGCTGGCAGTCGTCGCAACCCTCGTTAAAAAAGAAGGCCCGGCGTTATTGACCTTTGTCGCCGCGCTGGCGTTGATTTATTTCTTTCATGCCGACTATGTCACGATTTATTCAGACTCTCTCGTTGCGATCTTTTTCGCGGTAGGTCTGGCTTTAGCAGCTAAAGAAAGCAAGTCGGCTCAGGATGATCTGAGCTTGCTGCTTGTTTTGAGTGCGTTTGTACTCATTAAAGAAGTTGCCGTTATTTTTACAGCCATTGTCTTAACGGTTTATGTGCTGAAGCGGTTCATGAGTCAAAAACAGCCGCTACAGTCGTTTTGGTCACGGCTGAAGACTGCAGGCGCGGCTGTTGCCCTGATTGCCTTGCCGGTCGTGCTTGTTTGGTTCTCCTGGCGCTGGTATGTGAGCACGTTAGCCATTGAACCCAATGGGATGCCGGCACTGAGCCTCAGCAGTTATGGGCAAGAAGCCTTGCGCCCCAGACTCGAAAAAACAGTCGCCAAGCTCTTAGAGGCACTCAAACAACCTGGCTATTTTGAATCGCGCCCAGTGGCGTTGGGCGTCAAACTTTCTCTCCTTCAGTTGTTTGCATGGCTGACGGCCTTAGGATTCCTTCTGATTGCCTGGGTGCCACATGATCAGCGCCGACAGGCATTACTCGTTCTGTTGACGATCGCCGCAGGGGCGGTGGCTTACCATGTGTTCCTCCTGTGGACCTATCTGGTCTATTTCACGGAGTATGAGGGGGTCAGGCTCGCTTCGTTTGACCGCTATTCGTGGACGTATATGTTAGCCTGGGCCTTATTACTGGTATGTCAGCTTGGCAGAGGCCGGGCACAAACAACAGGTCCCATGCGGTGGATTGCGCCTGCACTGCTTGTCGCAGTGGCGCTCTATCTGGTACCCAGCAAGTTTTACACGGATTTAAAAAGCATACAGTCCGAGCCCACTGCCTTAGCGCAGAAGAAAAAGGCAATTGCATTGGCCGAACAAGTTAAAAAGCACATCAAAGTCGGCGAAAAGGTCTATTTCATCGCACAAAATACAAATGGTTACGAAAAGCACATGTTTGATTACGCCATGATTCCGTTTTTACCGAATAATTGTTGGTCAGTCGGGGCGAAATACAGCGAAGCAGACGTCTGGTCATGCAATCAACCGCTCGAACAGTTAATCAATGGCTATGATTATCTTGCAATTTATAATGCTGATCAGCGCTTTTGGAATGACAATGCTGGCTTGTTTCCGGTAAATGGGCAAAGTCCTCAGCAAGGTGTCTACAAAATCATTTCACGAGAGGGCAAGGTTGTCGCTCTTGAATTTCTTAATTAAATCTTGCCCTCCATCCATACTCGATGAATAAACTGATCAATCTGCTTAAGGCCAGCCTACCAACGTTGTTGGTCACACTTGTTTTATTTGGTTTTGCAGAAGTCGTTGCCCGTTTAGTGTTTCCTGAGTTTGAAGGGCAGGTCCATTCAGCGAGCAAGACGCTCGGTAAAAATTTTTATCTGACAGAAAATCCGCCAATCAGAATACCGACCAAGAACTATGCCTTAAAAATTGAAAAACCTCTGGTCATTATTTTGGGTGATTCGATATCCCATGGTTACGGTATGGCGTACGAGGATATCTATTGGGTTCGACTGCAACAGATGTTGAAGCTTGAGCTAGGCGAGCAAGCACCAGAGTTTCTATCGCTTTCATACTATGGCAATAATTTGCAAGACTCAGTTGGTCAGATTGAAAAATATTTAAAGCAGCATGAAAAGCTTGAACTGAAAGAAATCATTTATCAATTCAACTTCAATGATGTCGTGCCAGAAGTCTATGGCCGTCAAGGTCTGCATCAGGCAGAACAGGCACCAAAGAAAGAGACCACGGCTGCTACGAAAACGGACAGCGCTGCAGCAAGCACGGCGACCTCAACGAATGCTGATGCAGCGGCCTCTCACACGTCCGAGAAGGCACGCTTTCTATCCTCAGTGCGTGCTGAATACATGAATTATTCGGTCTTCCTGCGTGTGGCTCAACACTATGCCGGCAAACTAACACGCAAGACTTCGGGTGATTGTCTGGCCAGAGATTTAAACGCTCTTGGTCCTTACACCTGGACGTATGGCAGCAAGAAGTACGCAGAAGAAAGTCAGTTGTTGTGGAAGAATTTCAGAGCTGCGCTTGAAGAACTGAAGGGGGTTGCCGATGCGAAGAGGGCGAAACTCAGCATCGTGATTTCGCCGCTTTTATTTGATATCGATCGTCAGGGATATCACCCTCAATACAACTACCTGAATTATGACTTTAGTTGTGCAACCATCGATCCAAGGGCAAAGCTGGCAGAGTTTGCCCAAAGCCTGGGTGTGGACTTGATCGATCCAACGAACTATATGCGGTCATCGTTTGAGGCTCGCATCGCGGAAGGCAACTTCACTCCGTACTTTCTGACGGCGGATGAAAATCATATTACGCCTGTCGCCGCGTCTATGATGGCCGAGTATCTGTACGCGAATACTTTAAAGAAGCGTCAACAAAACAGTCGACCGCCACAGGATAAAAAAGGTGATTGAGCAGGTAGTCAATCTTCTGCTGAGTTTGTTTGTCTTGGCGACTGTGCTGAGTGTGACTGCAGCTGTGTTTTTGGGCTGGGGCCGACTGACTCTCAAACTCATCGACTTTCAGTTATGTCCACGCCCCGACACCGTCACCATCTGGCTGGGTTTTGGCATTGTCCTGGGTCTGATCGATTTTTTACACATGCTGATTCCAGTTGACTGGAAAATGACCCTTGGGATTGGCTTAGTTGGTTTGATCGGTTGCAAGGTGGGATCATCTCTTTCTTGCATGCCGTCAGTCGTTCAAATTGGGCATTGGCTGCGCAGGCAATGGTTTTTTGCGCTGCTGGGATGCTTGGTGTTAGCGCTGTGGTGCCTACGTGCGATGGGGGTTCCTAATAACTATGACTCGGGTCTTTACCATTTTGAAACAATTCGTTGGCTAAACGAATATCCACTTGTGCCGGGTTTGGGTAATCTTCATTGGCGTTTTGCTTTCAACCAATCCCACTTTAACTTTTTGGCATTATTAAACTTTGCTCCTTTCTGGGGTAAAGGTTATGCCAGCGGTGGATTATTTTTGCTGCTTCTATCAGTAGCAACAGTCGTTGAGGTAGGGCTAAGACAAGACCGGACATGGCGCTGGGTGTTTGGCGGAACGCTATTTATTTACTTTGGCTATGTTGCAAGCGGTGTGGTGAATCCGGCGCCTGATGGCGTGATTGGCTTGGTACAGGTAACCGCCTTTCTCTTGCTTTTTAGAATACTCGGTGGGTCGGAACACCATGAGCCGGACGATCAAGCGCAAATGTTACGAGATATCAGTACGTTGTGCATACTTTGCCTGACAATGACGACAATTAAGTTGACGGGCGCTTTATTTGCTTTGACGTCTATAGCGATTTTAATGTGGAAGTGTCAAGCAGTAATAAAGCAATATTTAGCAAAATGGATCGTTTTGCTCGTTATTTTGTTGCTGCTGGCAACTGTTCACCTTAGCCGAGGGTATTTGTTGTCAGGGTATCCATTGTTTCCAGGGATCATTTTCGGAACGGTGGATTTGCCCTGGTCCATGCCAGTCGAGTTTGTGCAGTTTGAGGCGGATCTGATCAAAAGTTGGGCGCGAATGCCTGGAGTACTGGATCCGAGTTGGGCCTTGGCAAGTTGGGCTTGGGTACCCCTCTGGATGAAGGCAATGTCATTTTGGACATCACTCCTTCTGGGTTCGGCATTGACTCTGATGTTGACGGCATTTCTTTTACTGTTAGTTGATAAAATGCGACGAGTGGCGGGCAGTTTATCGCTGCTTTATTTGCCGCTCATCGCGACCTTGATTTTTTGGTTTACTACAGCACCCGATCCCCGTTTTTTAGGGTCGATTCTGGTGTTATGTATTGCATTATCTATTTGGTTTTGGGTGACAGGTCTTCGCTTAATGGTTGTTCAGTCAGGCAAGTTTGGGGGTGTAGCTCAAAAATATCTGACCAGCATAGGAATTATTTGTATCTGCCTTGCTTCACTGAAATTGACGGGCTTGAATTCAATATCGCTGAGCGGATGGAAAGAGATACCAACTCAGGCAGTTGAAGCGAAGACAACGTTAAATGGATTGACCGTTTGGGTACCTGCGACAGGTGCCCAGTGCTGGAATCAAACCTTGCCGTGCGCATCAATCTTTAATGCAAATTTAGCGAAGCACAAGAATATATTTTTAAATTTGAACCGGTTCGGGCTCGCGAACGATTTTTACTTCACTGTCAAAGCGATAAACCAGAAGTAAATAATCGATTTTGCTTTTTACGAAATAAAAAAACAGGAATATCCATACATGACCAATCGTTCGGGCACAGAAATAGATTACGTTGGCTCTGAGCTTGATGTGTTCAGTCATGTCAAAAATTGGAAGGCCTATTGGGCCAGTATGATTGCACCCTATCTGGGAGAAGAGGTGCTGGATGTCGGTGCCGGAATTGGTGCAACGGCAATTAACCTGAGCAGCAAATCATACAAAACCTGGGTCGAGCTGGAACCGGATCCCAAGCTTGCCGAGCGCATTGTGCAAGGACAAAAAAATGGAACGATTCCGACATCAATAGAGGTGAGAGTTGGAACTGCACATGATTTGTCCGCTAACGAGTTGTTCGATACGGTTTTATATATCGATGTACTTGAGCACATCGAAGAAGATAGAAAAGAGCTTGAAAATATTGCAAAGCACGTCAAGCCCGGTGGGCATGTGATCGTATTATCACCGGCTCATCAATATCTATTTACAGAATTTGATTGTCAGGTGGGACATTGCCGCCGCTATAACAAACAGCAATTAAAAGCGATCAAGCCTGATAGTCTTGAGATTGTTTGTTTGAAATATATGGATAGCGTTGGAATGCTAGCGAGCTTGGGCAATAAATTGTTGCTCAAATCGGGAAATCCCAGTCTAGGACAAGTGAAGCTATGGGACCGGCTGATGGTACCTGTTTCGCGATTGATAGATCCGCTGACGGGATACGCATTAGGTAAAAGTATTCTGAGTGTTTATAAAAAGGTCGTGAAGTGAGCGACGCATTTGAAAAGGCGACCTTGCACCGTCATGGCAGCATAGCCGTCAAAAATTGGCGGTCTTATGGGCGAATGGATATATAAATTTCGTACCCCATTGCTACTGACGGGTATTTTTCTTAGTTACCTTTTGCATGCATCCAACGGGGTTTGGGTAGATGATTTTTGGGATCACAGTGCAGTTGTTAGTGAACTCATCCGTCATCCGTGGCACCCTCAGCACCCACAATTAGGTAACGATTTACCACATGTATTTTTTACACCCTATAGCTTGCTTGTTGCTATGGTGGCGAAGCTATTTCATTTGAACTCGGTTGAAAGTTTAAGCTTGTTTGGAATTATAAATTTGAGCTTATTACTTTACGGAGTAAAAATATTTATTCGTACAAATTATCGAAAGCATGAGCGTGCCACTTTTTTTTATAGCGTATTGTTGATTTTATATTTATGGGGCAAGAATCCATGGAATTACAGTGGATTTTTTCATAGCAATATACTCAATTTTTCACTTCCATATCCTTCGGCATTTGCAACTGCTTTAGCATTCGTTGCAATTGCCTTAAATAATAAATTTAATACAACACGAAACCATAAATACTTGATTGGAGTTTTACTGATAACGCTATGCGTGGTATTAACGCATGCAGTGGCCTTCATATTTCTTTGCGTGGGAGTCGTTGCTGGCACGGTAGTTCATAATCAAAATCTAATAAAAGAAACAGTAATTTTAATAAGTGTGCTCGCTTGTGCTGTGTGTGGAGCCTTCTTGTGGCCATACTACCCATTCGTGGAATTGATAAAGGGAGAAGCAAATGTATATCACCTTTCAAACAAAGGTGTATATGACAACATAGTTTTGACGTTGTGGCCAGTACTTATATCAATTCCTTTATTTGTAAAAACGATTATTAAAGAAGAAAGCAGAAAGATATTAATGTCGTTAATATTATTAACAGGAATTTATGTATTGGCATTGATAGTAAATAAATATTCCTATGGAAGGATTATTAGTTACATTGTCATATTGAGTCAAATTATATTTGCTCAGGGCATAGCAGAATTAGAATACTTTTTTTACAAAAAAAAATGCAAGATCAATGAAAATATTTTGATATTAACAACAATAATTTTGTTATTAGCTTTTTACCCTACGCTTAAAGCATCGATAACAAGGGTAATGACGGTAACAAACAATATCGTGCACGGACGTCAAATACTGAATCAACAAACTTTTGGATACTTAACTGTAATAAAAAATAAGATAGAGCCAGGCGATTTGGTTTTGGCAAATGCTAGAACTAGTTGGATGCTACCAACATTTGGTGCAAAGGTTATTACATTGGCATTGCCCCATGCATTTGTAAAAGATCACCACAAGCGCTTAAGTGATGTAGAAGAATTTTTCAATCCAAATACGAAAGAAGAAGATCGATTATTGGTTATTGAAAAATATCATCCAAAATATATTCTGATAGATAAAAACCAAGATGTGGACTGGATGAAAATTGTGAACATGCTGGACAAAAGCGAAAAGTTTAATACTTTATATGAAGATGAAAAAATTAAGTTTTATGTTGTGAAAGAATGAATAATAAAGAGAATAATTTAGTTTATGCCTGTCGTACAAATGGCATATTGTTTGTCCTTTCAGTGGCGTTGTTAGCGCTTTATATGCCCTATGCAAAGCCAATATGGATTGATGAGTTCCTTCATTTTGCGCTAGGTGGATTTGAAAATACGGCAGAAGTACTAACTATTATCGATAAAACCACGACAACATTCAATCATGGCCAGACAGGCTTTTATATGTTGATTGATTACTATTTGCTCAAAATATTTGGAGCAAGTGCATTTGCTATGCGACTGCCAAGTTTAATTAGTGGTTGCATACTGATAGTTGCGGGAATTACGTTTTTACATATAAAAAAAATTAGTTTAATTGGACAAGTAACATATTTAGTGGCCCTATGTGGGCAAATTAATTTGATGAATTTCATTGGTGAAGCAAGACCCTATATGCCGTTGGCAGCCTCCGTAATGGGAGTGTTGGCATATTATTCGATACCCATAGAGGAAAGAAATAAAGTAATAACTAATATTTTGGGTTGGGTTTCGGTATTATGGGGTGCATTAATGCATCCATACTTCATTTTATATTGGTTTGCAGTGTGTTTGTTTTCGCTATGGAGCAAATGGTTCAACAACAAAGAAGAGTTAAATGTCAAGCAAATAGCTAAATTTATAAATATGCCACTGGTGTGTACAGGGATAGTATTGACATTAAGTTTAGGAAGTTTGACTTGGTTAAGAACTAGAACGGAAATATTTAAATTTGATCCTTTTCAGTGGATTACACAAACTTTATGGGCGGAATTCACAGCATTCAGTCATTTTGCATTTATTAGTAATGCACGAATTATTATTTTAATGGCAGTAATATGTCCATTGTCGTATTTGGTATTATCAAGGGAAAATAAAAAAATTATAAAAGAATTCGTAGAGCCAACTATTTTAATAGTAGGAGCTTTATTTATTTCATTTATATTAGCGTTTATATCATACACTCAATCATATTGGATATTACCAAGACAATGGGTGGCATCTCAGGGAATAGTTGTTCTAGGATTTTCTTGGGTGATTGGAATTGTAATAAAGAAAATTGAAAAATTTAATAAAGTAATCGCAACAGTATTGGGCATTATTATTATTGGCTGCCTAATAGGTGAGCAAGAAACAAAAATAAAAAATAAAATAAATGAGACAATGCAAAATATTAAAAATAATAATAGTTTTATAAAAAATGATATTATGAATACTGGCAATATAATAATTCCAACAAGCAACGATGAGTGGGTAATGTTAGCAAGAAGAAATATAAATGAAGGTGGAAAAGTTTGGCCAGTTTTTAGAAAGTATTATGAGATGGCAGAGTGAAATAATAAAATTATATAAATTAAGTAAATTAAAAAAATTAGCGCTTTAAGTGATCGAGGAAAGATAATGATTTCAGCATTATTAAAGATTTTGAATCAAAAAAAACAAGAAAAAATTCTTAAGAAGAATTACTGGAAATTTATTTCAGAATTATTAAATAAACATCCAGAATGCATAAGTAAAGAAAAGGCTAAAGAATATGAAAAAAAATGGATGATTACAAAACTATCTGTTGGTGGCCCTTTACAAGATGGCTATCCATGGGTGCCATTTAATGCAATGGAATACATGGAAAAATTGTTAAATAAAGAAAGCAAGGTATTTGAATTTGGAATTGGAGGGTCAACAATCTTTTTTTCAAAAAGAGTTGGCGAGTTGATCAGCGTTGAGCATGATTCAGAATGGTTTTTAAGAACCGAAAAAGCAATGGCAGATATAAAAGATTTGAAATGGACAGGATATCTAAAGGAACCTCAATTTACAGGAAAACCAATTACTGGTAATGGAGGAGATCCTTCTTTATACACAACAACAGATGAGTCGTTGTCGGGACTCTCATTCAAAGACTATGTAACAACTATTGATAAGTATGAAGATAAATATTTTGATTTAATTCTAATTGATGGAAGATCAAGACCGTCGTGTTTTATGCACGCATTACCGAAAATCAAAGATAGTGGATATATAGTATTAGATAATGCTGAGCGTGAGGCTTATCGTATTGTTGAAGATATTTCTAAATCTCAAGGGTTAAAAATAGAAGAATTTTGGGGTCCAGGTCCATACAATGATCATGGATGGCGAACAATATTTATAAGAAAATAAACTTAGTAAATAAAGGAATTAAATTAAACAAATATTTACTGAATAATATCAGTGAAAGAATGCAGATGAAGAAATTTAAAATTAGCGGTGAATATGAAAATTGATAATATAGCGATAGATATTAAAAACGTATCAAAAAAATATAAAATATATTCAAGTCCGAAAGATCGATTGAAAGAGGTTTTTGGACTAAACGTTAATTTTAAAGAATATCAAGCTCTAGATTCAGTTTCGTTTCAAATACAAAAGGGAGAGTTTTGGGGAATATTAGGTAAAAATGGATCAGGAAAATCAACCTTATTAAAAATAATTGCAGGACAATTAAGCGCAACAAGCGGTGAAATTAACTGCATGGGTAATGTCGCTTTATTACAACTGGGCTTAGGATTTGATCCAGAGTTAACTGGTAAAGAAAATATTAAATACTCAAGAATGGCTCAAAATTTAGTCAGTGACCATGATCAGATCACTGAATTTGTTACAGAGTTTTCAGAATTAGGGGATTTTATTAACTATCCAGTTAAAACATATTCATCTGGAATGTATTCAAGACTGGCTTTTGCTACGGCTATTGCTGGAAACCCTGATATTTTGATTGCAGATGAGGTACTTTCAGTCGGTGATATAAGTTTTACACAAAAATGTCTTGCAAAAATGCGCGAATTTAAAAACGCTGGTAAAACTATAGTATTAGTAACGCATGACATCAATGCAGTTAAAACATTTTGTGATAAAGCAGCATGGATAAATTCGGGGCGACTAATATCATCGGGCGATGCTAAAAGCGTATCAGAGGATTTTAGAAGTTATATGTTGCATGGAACGCTACCAGATTCAAAACTAGAAAAGGTAGAATCAAAGAATCAAAATCAAATAGTTAAAAATGATGAATTATGGACAATACCTAATGAAAATAGACATACGGTTAAAAGTACGAAAGTAGAGATTACCAAATACAGATTTTATGATATTGAAAATGAATCGGCCCTATCAGAGTTATGGGCGGGTCAGTTAGTGGAATTTCAGATTGAATTTAAAGCAAAAGAATTAATTGAAATGCATTCATTTGGTGTAACGATACACAATCGTCAAGGAATGATTGCTGTTCATATCAATTCAGAATTTTTTAATATGAAAAAATATAAATTCGAACCACAAAGTTTGAATATCGCAAAATTTAGGTTTGAAATCCCCTTTCTAGCATCTGATGATTATTCAATAACATTAGGGTGTTCTGAAGGCAATGATGGAAGTTTGTTAGAGAAATATGATTATGATTCAACGATTTATATAAATCATAAGAAAAGTCGTATTACAGAAAATCAAGGCGGTTACGTGTTGATTCCACATGGTGATTTTGAGTATGTAAAAAATGTTTGAATTCTTAAAGTCAATAATAACTAAGAGAGCGCTGATTGCTGAATTGGCAAAACGGGATATGTCATCAGCTTATACAGGGTCAGTATTTGGTAATGCTTGGTTGATTATTGATCCTCTAATAAGTGTTTTAGTCACGCTATTGTTTTTTCAATTCACAATGAAAAATACAACTACAAGTGACGTTCCATTTGTAGCCTGGGTATTACCACAAATAATTCTTTGGACTTTTATCAGTGCGACAATGAATTCGTCTGTAAATATGATCAAAGAGTATGGATATTTAAATAGACATAAGTCATTCGATATGAGGTTACTTGGTCTAGTAAAAATTTATGGCTCAACATACATACATATATTTTTAATTATAGGTGTAATAATAGTTTTATATTTAATTTTTGATTTAAATATTAAATATAATGTATTAGGCGTTATATACTATTTTTTTTGTATCAGCACTATGATGCTTGGTATCAGTTGGATAGTCTCAACTTTAGGCGTATTTTGGAAAGATACAAGATATATAGTAAGTATATTTTTGCAATTAGATTTTTGGTTATCTCCTATTTTCTGGGAGCCAGATCGCTTTCCAAAAGCCATTGCTTTGGTGATGTACGCAAATCCATTTTATTACCCGATACATGGATATCGAGTATCGATATTAGGAGAACCCTTTGGATCGCACTTTTTGATCTCATCAATTTATTTTTGGTCATTAGTTATTGTTATTATGTCTGTTGGAAGTTTTCTTTTTAAGAGATTATCTCCAAGTTTTGGTGATGTTATTTAACTAAATCCACTCCCTCTGGCATCATACTTAACAAATAATTAAGGATATTGATTTGAAATTTTATAATAATCCTGCGGCAATATTGAAAAATCTATTTATTAGAACTGATAAAAAAAATTCAAAAAAAGATAATTCAATCGGGAAAACAACAATAGAAATATTAAGATCAGGTTTAACATTGCCTCAAACTTGTTATGCACAAGATGGTGAGGATTTGGTTTTAGCAAGACTGTTAGAAGATAAAGAAAATGGATTCTATATTGATATAGGCGCTCATCATCCGACACGCTTTTCAAATACATATTTGTTTTATTTGAAAGGATGGAGTGGTATTAATATTGACGCGCAACCCGAATCCATGGAGGTGTTTAAGAAATTCAGGCCGAGAGATATAAATATAGAATGTGGAATAGGTTTATCAAAAGGGTTTGAAAATTATTATCAGTTTAATGAGCCAGCCTTAAATACATTTGATTACAATGAAGCGAAAATAAAAAACGTTTCACCATATAAAATTATTAATGTAGTAAAGGTTGAGATTAAACGTTTGGACGAGATATTAGAAAACCACTTGCAGATAGATCAAAATATTGATTTCATGTCAATCGATGTTGAAGGTAAAGATCTTGAGGTCCTAAAGTCTAATAATTGGGTAAAATATAGACCTAAATATATATTAGCAGAAACGTTACGAACTAATATTTTAAAAATAAATGAATGCCCGTTGGCAATATATTTAAGAAGCGTAGGTTATGATCCGATTTGCAAGGTTTACAACACTACATTTTTTGAAAATCAAGATTTACATTTTAAATATTAATTACAAAGTAATTGGTCTTCTGGATAAATAGGAATGGGATTAATGTTTGCACCGATAGCTTTATTTGCATTCCGCCGTCCAGATCATACAAAGTTAGTAATAGATGCATTACTATTAAATAAAGAAGCAAACCAATCTGAAATTTATATTTATTGTGATGGTCCACGAGGTATAGAGGACAATGATCTAGTATTTCAAGTAAGAAAATACGTTCGAGGTGTAAGTGGTTTTAAATCTATTCACATCATTGAACGCGATAAAAATTATGGACTGGCAAAGTCAATCATATCTGGTGTTACAGAAATATTAGAAAAGTACGAAAGTGTAATTGTATTAGAGGATGATATTGTAACTTCACCATATTTTTTAGCATTTATGAATGATGGATTGGTGAAATATAAAAATAATACAAAAGTTGCCAGTATCCATGGTTTTGTATATCCAGTTAGCCAAAAGTTACCTAATAACTTCTTTTTAAGAGGAGCTGATTGTTGGGGGTGGGCAACTTGGCGTAGGGCTTGGCAAAAGTTCAATTCAAATGGAATTGAACTTCTGACTAAATTAAAAAATAATGAATTGGTCGATGATTTCGATTTTCATGGAGCTTATCATTATTCAGAAATGCTTTTAAATCAAATAAAAGGACAGAATCAATCGTGGGCTATACGATGGCATGCGTCGATGTATCTTGAAAATATGTTGACGTTATACCCAGGTAAATCGTTAGTTAATAATATTGGCCATGATGATAGTGGTACCCATTCTGGTATGACAAATAAATACGATTCAGTTATAAGTCCTAACCGTATTGAAGTCGAGGATATCAAAGTAGAAGTTTCTAAAAAAGCATATGCTGCTTTTGAAAATTTTCTGAAAAATAAAGATAGTTATCAAGTAAATTCTCAAATTAAGAATAAAATCAAATCTTTTATTAAGTTAGTTACTCCTCCACTATTAATAAAATTATATAGAAAACTTATTTCTTATAAATTTTCTAAAGTAATTAATGTGAATGTAAATAACAACCCCCAAGAATTGATTACGTTTAATGGTGAATATTTTAATTGGGACGATGCTATACAAAATTGTGTTGGGTATGATAGTTCTAATATTTTAGAAAGAGTTATTTCATCAACTAAATTAGTTGTGAATGGCGAGGCTGCGTATGAAAGAGATTCAGTTGTATTTGAGCAGATTGATTATTCATGGCCATTACTGAGTGGGCTATTACTAGCCTCTTCACGTTCAAGTGGCATTTTAAATGTTATTGATTATGGTGGTTCATTAGGAAGTAGTTATCATCAAAATCGAAAATTTCTTAATTTAATTTCTAGCGTTAAATGGAACGTAATCGAGCAGTCAAATTATGTAACTGCTGGAAAGTCACTTTTTAAAAATGACACGTTAAATTTTTACGATAACATATCAGATTGTTTATTGGAAAATAAACCTAATATTATTTTGTTATCTTCTGTACTGCAATATTTACCTGAGCCATATGAAATATTAAATGCTCTAGCTAAGTTAAATGCTGACGTTATTATTTTAGATAGAACGTGTTATTCGAAAAAATCGAGAATTGATTTTCTAAGTATTCAAACTGTTCCTGATAGTATTTACTCCGCTACATATCCATGCTGGTTTTTAATTGAAAGTAAAGTTGTTCAAACATTAATGGATAATGAATACTCTTTAATTGAATCCTTTCCAGCATTAGATAACTTAGATGATAGGGCTGTGTGGAAAGGCCATATATTTTGTAAAAGTAAATAATAGGTACAGCAATGTTTTACTTAAATAAAAAAATCTTAATCACTGGTGGGTTAGGTTTTATTGGCTCAAATCTTGCTCGTTATTTGGTACATCAAGGTGCAAAAGTTACCCTGATCGATAGCCTTATCCCACAGTATGGCGGCAATAACTTTAATATTGATGATATTAAAGATGAAGTTGTCACCAATATTAGTGATGTCCGCGATACATATGCGATGGAGTATCTGATTAAAGATCAGGAATATGTATTTAATTTAGCGGGGCAGACCAGTCATCTTGATTCCATGACCGATCCTAAAACGGATTTGGATATTAATGCCGCTGCGCAGTTAAGTCTGCTGGAAGTCTGTCGCGCCAAGAATCCTGATGCAAAAATCATATTTGCCAGCACACGACAGTTGTATGGCAAGCCTGATTATCTGCCCGTCGATGAAAAGCATCCCATCCGTCCGGTTGATGTCAACGGAATCAATAAATTGGCCGGTGAGTGGTATCACTTGCTATATAACAATGTTTACGGTTTAAGAACGTGTGCTCTGAGGCTCACAAATACCTACGGTAATGGAATGCGTGTCAAAGATGCTCGTCAGACATTTTTAGGCATTTGGATTCGACGAATGATTGAAGGTCAACCGATTGAGATATTTGGTGATGGATTACAAAAAAGAGACTTTAATCACGTTGATGATTGTGTAGAGGCTTTATTACTCGCGGGTCAAAGTGAAACAGCAAATGGCAAGGTCTATAACCTTGGTAGCGAGGAAGTCGTCGATTTAAAGAGCTTGGCTCAAATGATGGTTGAATATGTTCCAGGCGCACAATACAAAATGATTCCGTTTCCGCCTGAACGAAAGGCAATTGATATTGGGGATTATTACAGTGATTTTTCGTTGATTCGTAAAGAGCTGGGTTGGCAGCCCAAAATGAATCTTCGAAAAGGTCTCGAAAAAACACTGCAATATTACAAAGAGCACCATAGACACTACTGGGATGTGCAGTCATGATTTTGATGAATGACTTTAAAGCCGAGCCGGTAGAGGTTCGTGATGCAATGCTAGCAGCCGCGAAGCGGGTGATCGACTCGGGCTGGTACATTCTCGGACCGGAAGTGTCCGCATTCGAGGCTGAGTGGGCAAAGCGGTGTGGCGTAGATTTTGGTGTAGGTGTTGGTAACGGAGTCGATGCGATTGAAATCGGTCTACGGTGCTTAGATATCGGACCAGGTGACGAAGTGATCACGACGCCGATGACTGCTTTCGCTACTGTGCTTGCGGTGATCAGGGCAGGCGCAACACCGGTGCTCGCTGATATCGATCCGCAGACGGGTCTCTTATCAATAGATAGCGTTAATCGTTGCCTGACAAAGAAAACAAAAGCGGTTGTTCTTGTCCATTTATATGGACAAATACGTGACATGCAAAAGTGGGTCGACTTCTGTCATAAAAATCGAATTGCGTTAGTTGAGGATTGTGCACAGTCCCATCTTGCAAGTGCGAATGGTTGCGTGGCAGGTAATTTTGGAGTTGTGGGCGCATATAGCTTCTATCCGACAAAAAATCTTGGTGCGCCAGGTGATGCCGGCATGCTTGTCACAAATACGGAGACCATAGCCAAGCGGGCAGAGCGTCTCAGAAATTATGGACAAAGTGTTCGCTACCAGCACCCGGAGCTCGGTATGAATAGCCGGCTTGATGAGTTGCAGGCTGCGATATTACATGCGCGTTTGAAGTGGCTTGAGGCAAATACGTTGCGTCGTCAAGAAATTGCCGCGTTATATCGAGTCGGGTTGAATAACAAGGCCGTTCGATTGTTGGCAGAACCCCAGTTCAAAACGTCGCATGTCTACCATTTGTTTGTCGTGCTGAGTGAGCAGCGTGATGCATTGCAGGCGCATCTGCAGAAGAACGGTGTTCAGGCATTGATTCATTATCCAATTCCGATACACGACCAAGAGCCATGTAAAAAAATTGCGCGTGATCCGCAGGGGCTAAGTCACACCGAGCGTCATGCAAGTTCATGCTTGTCATTACCCTGCCATCCTCAAATGAGTGATCGTGACGTACAAACAGTTATCGATGCGGTAAATAACTTTACGATTGAAGAGTGAATTTCGAATGAATATACAGACCCAGGATAAAAAATGGTTTTGTACGCTATTTGATCAAAACTATTTGATTAAAGGCCTGGCGATGTACCAATCGCTTGCCGCACATACAAAGGACATGTGTTTGTATGTGTTGTGCATGGATGAAACAACCTATCAGATACTAGATCAGCTCAAGCTTGAAAAAGCGATATTGATTAAACGTGATGACTTTGAAAGTCCAGAGCTGCTTGCAGTTAAGTCGCAACGCTCTGTTGCTGAATATTGCTGGACCTGCACCCCCAGTATCATTAGCTACGTCATGAATCAGTACCCAGAGATTAATTATCTGACCTATCTGGATGCTGATTTACTTTTCTTTAGTGATCCGCAGCCGATCTTTGATGAATTAGGGCAAACCTCCGTTAGCATTATTGAACATCGATTTTCTAAAGGCTTTGAAGACTCGATCGTCAATGGTAAATACAACGTGCAGTGGGTAGGATTTCGACGCGATCAGGATGGTATGAAAACACTGAACTGGTGGCGGGAAAAGTGTTTAGAGTGGTGTTTCAATCGCTCAGACGATGGGCGCTTTGGCGATCAAAAATATCTGGACAACTGGACCACAGACTTTAAGGGTGTCCATGTCATACAACATCTCGGCGCTGGAGTCGGCCCCTGGAACTTTGCTTCTTATCAGATCACTGATAAGAATGGTCTGGTCACTATTAATGAACAGCCATTAATTTTTTATCATTATCACGGTTACAAAATGATAGAAGATGGTGGCTTCACGGCGATGCCCCGTGTGTATATGGATAATGAAATCATTCCGTATAGTATTTATGAGCCTTATCGGCATGCTTTATGGAAAGCAGCGCGTGTTGTTCAATCGGTTATTCCGAATTTTGTTGAAGGCATTCTAGAGTCGCCTCGAAAGCAAATCACTGATACGAACAAATATCTGACTCAAAGCGAAGAAAAAAAATCTTTTGCGAAACGAATAATAAACAAGCTTAGTAGAATGATTTCAGCCTGATTCAGGCATAAGCTTGCTTTCAAAAAGGATTTGGATGAAAGGCCAATTCAACAAGACAATTTATCTGTCATTGGCTGTCATATTTGTCTTATCCGTCTTTGGCGCGGTCTGGCAAGGGCAATACAGTATTGATCATGCGCATTGGGGGTCAATGATCAGCAATGCCAAAGATATGGCAGAGGGACTCGTACCGTACAAAAATATTTAT
>JACCDU010377576.1_pt1 | contig 47895 bp, 59 predicted proteins | sample 7446081 | NCBI WGS metagenome assembly JACCDU01 (sample SAMN15323447, study PRJNA562643) | freshwater metagenome | isolation source: river surface water | place: USA:Blue River Watershed | collected 2017-08-17 | reverse complement strand
AGATATCCGTATCGGGTCCGTCGCGTGAATACCAGAGCCAGGGCTCGGCGGTGACCTTCGTCCCCCTGACCATCAAGCGTCGTCACACCCGCAAACTGCTGATTGCGCCGCCTGGCCAGGAAGATGCCAAGATCCGCTCATCATTTGACTTGCCCATGATCCGCACGATCGGCAAGGCTTTCTACTGGCAAAAGCTGCTCGACAGCGGTGAGGTCGCCAATGCCACCGAACTGGCGCGGCAATTGAAGCAGGAGCCTGGCTGGGTCGCCGAGGTGTTGCGGCTCACACGCCTGGCACCCGACATTGTGCAGGCCATTCTGGATGGGCGGCAGCCGCGCCACCTCAATCTTCACGCGATCCGGGGCCGGCAGGCGGACGTGCCGGTGGACTGGGACGAGCAGCGACGGTTGCTGGGCTTTTGCCCATGAAACCAGCTCTGCAACGCAAATTTCAACAACACTTTGCTGAATTTCGATTTCTATGGCTTGATTTGACCCGTATAACGGCGTAACATACAAAAAATTGTTGAAATCGCCCCAAGAGTCACGTCATGCTTCGCTCGTTCACCCTGCAAAACTTCCAGTCGTTCAGAGAGCCCGTGCAGATATCGCTGGAACTGAACCGCCACACCCCTGAGGATGGCCGGTCCTGCACGTCCGCTCTTGGCACCCGCCTTTCCAAAGCCATCGCGGTCGTAGGCGCCAACGCAAGCGGTAAAACAACCTTGATCAAGTCGCTGGTGTTCGTCGACTGGTTCGTCAAGCACTCGTTTCATGCCAAGCCAGACGAACCGATTCCCCTGGCAGCCCACTTTTCGGCAACGACCGAGCCCAGCACCTTTGAGGTGGAGTTCGAGTTCGACGGCCGTGAATGGCGCTACCGTCTGATTGCCTCAAGGGATCGCGTTTATCACGAGTCGCTGTACAGCAAACAAAGCCGTGCCTTCTCGTATGTCTTTACCCGCGAATGGAATCCTGAACGCAAGGGCTATACGGTCAAACAGCAGCAGTTCGGCATGCTTCAAAAGGAAGCTGAGAAGGTTCGCGAAAACGCATCGCTGATTTCGACGGCCGCGCAATACGAAGTTGATTTGGCCTTGAAACTGGTGTCAGCCAATGTGCTGAGTAACGTCCATGGTCTCGGTCGTCAGGCCATGGATCATGATCAGATCATGCGTGCCTCTGAGTTCTATGCCAAAAACATTGGCATTCGCAGCCAGATGGCGACCCTGTTGCACCAGTGGGATTTTGGCCTGTCGGATGTGCGTGTCGAGAAACATACGGTGACACGTGAAAGTGGCAAGACTGAAGAGATTCACATCCCCTTCGGCATTCACCGCGTGGGCGACAAAGAACATCCTTTGATGTTTTTGCATGAATCCAGCGGTACCCAGGGCGCATTCATATTGCTGTCCCGGATCCTGCCGGCGCTGCAGCACGGTGGTCTGGTCGTGATCGATGAGCTTGAAGCGGATCTTCACCCGCACATGCTCACCCCTTTGCTGGATTTGTTCTTTTCTCCGAAAACCAACCCGCACAATGCACAGATCATTTTTACCTGCCATTCCATCGAGGTGTTGAGCCTGCTGCACAAGGCGCAAGTGGTATTGGTCGAAAAAGACGACAACTGCGAGAGCGATGCTTGGCGACTGGACAGCGTCAAGGGTGTTCGTGCCGACGATAACCTCTACGCCAAATACATGGCCGGTGCTTACGGTGCCATTCCCCAACTGTGAGGGATGGTGATGGCGCGCAAACAACATCAGGTTCGCAAAACGCTGTTGATCGTTGGCGAGGGAGATTCGGAGGAAGCGTTCCTCAAGCACCTGCGTGAACTTTATTGCTCAGGCGGCTCAGGAATGGCTGTCACTGTGCGCAATGCACATGGCAAAGGGCCGGAGAACGTCATTGATCACGCGGCACGGCAGGCCAGGATTTACAGCTATGACGCACGTGCCGCCCTGCTTGATACAGACATTCCATGGACTGACAAATTGAAGAAGGAGGCTCGAAAAGCCAAGATCGACATGGTCGGCTCGGTACCTTGCTTCGAAGGTCTGTTGCTGTCGATTCTGGGAAGACGCCCAGCCGACCAATGTGCGGACTGTAAAAAGGCGATTCAGCAGTTGATCGACGTCGATCTGACGGAACGTCAGAGCTATGCCAAGCATTTTCCGAAAGCGGTGCTCGATGCTGCCAGATTGAAGATCGTCGAATTGGACCAACTGCTGACGGCCTTCGAGGGGCATTGAAAATTGAAACTGACCAGGAGCATGCCATGACCATCTCATCTGCCATCCACGACCGCCACCTGCTGTCCTTCACCTATGACGGATTTCCGCGGGTGGTTGAGCCTCACTGTTGCGGTACCGACAAAAAAGGCCATCCTGCACTTCGGGCCTACCAAGTGCAAGGCGGGAGTGAATCCGGGGAGTACGTGGGCTGGAAGCTATTCCACATCCGCAAGATTCGGCAGCTCACGATTCTCCCGGGTAAATTTCTCGGCCCGCGTCCTGACTACAAGCGGAATGACAAAGACTTTCTGCGGATCGACGCGCAGATCTGAGATTTCCGCCCGAAATTTGCATGCATTTTTCGGACAGCACATCCTCTTGCTGAAGGGGGTAAAAGCGCTTGGCTTCTATGCCAACCAGCGCCTCAATGGTGGTCATTCAACAGCAATGAGTCACCATGGAAATCCGGCACCTGAATCAAAAGCAACTGGCTGAACGCTGGCAAGTCAGCGAAGCATCTCTAGAGCGTTGGCGCTCTGAAAAACTTGGCCCCGATTACCTCAAGTTGCATGGTCGGGTCTTATACCGTCAACAAGACATCGAAGCATTCGAGTCGCGCTGCTTGAAAAGCATGCGGCCTCAGGCCGACAGCGCAAGCCCCTGATCCAGGCCTTGCACGGCCGAATCTCCAAGAACATCCCCGTTTAGACCGGCACAGGCATCAACTGCCTGATCTGCCCACCCATTCTGTCCACCTTGCCAACCGGTTTGCCCACCCCCTGAATTCCAAACTGCACTCACGTTTTCGCAATCACCTGAAAGGAGATCAACGTGAGTGTCAAACACCTGAATCAGCGCCAACTGGCTGAGCGCTGGAATGTCGCGGAGGCCACGCTGGAGCGGTGGCGATCCGCCGGTATCGGGCCGGTTTATCTGAAGTTGCAGGGCCGCGTCCTCTACCGCGTCGAGGACATCGAGGAGTACGAGGCGAGGAGTCTGCACAGCAGCACGTCGTCGCGTGTGATGGCAGGAGGCGTGGCATGAACCTGCGCCACCTGCCCCCTCAGCACGAAGATGTGCTGTCCATCCCGGCCAACGAGATGGCCGCGTTCGATGCCCGCAGCCTGTTCCAGCTGAAGACGCTGGCCGCCGACCGCCTGGCCACTGCCAAGGCTGAAGTCGATCACATCGAGCATGCCCTGAACCTCAAGTATGCCGAGCGCGCCAAGCACCTGCGCCTGGTCGCCGGCAAAGACAGCGGCGTCGTGCATTTCGACGACGGCGAAGTGCGTATCACCGCTGACCTGCCCAAGAAGGTCGAGTGGGATCAGGCGCTGCTGGCCAACCTAGATGCGCGCATTGCCGCCAACGGCGACAACCCGCGTGAATTCATCGACGTCAATTATCGCGTCTCAGAGACCAAGTTCTCCGCCTGGGCCAGTGCCCTGCGCGAGCAATTCATCCCCGCGCGAACCGTGAAGGTGGGCAAGCCCAGCTTCCGTCTCGCCCTACTTTCGGAGTAATCACCATGTTCAAAAACCTCATCGAATCCCTGCGCAAAAAAACCTTGTCCCTGTCGGACCTGCCGGAAACCATCCGCGTCCCGGGTCACGCCGGGCAGACCGACATCGACCGCCTTCCCCTCGACCAGGCATCGGTCGATGACCTGGCCTTCGCTATCCAGGGTCTGGAAGCCCGCTCGTCTGAGATCTCCTGCCAGTTGCATTCCTTGCGCCGCCTGCACGACCTGGCCCGCGCCCGGGGCGCGCTCGGCACGGACAAGGTCACAGAGATCTTTAGTGGGGAGGTCTGATATGAGCTTTCCTTTCATCACCGCCGAGCAGCGCCTCGCAGAAAAGCGTGGCTCCAAAGGCGTGATCCTTGGCCCCTCGGGTGTGGGCAAAACCACGCTGCTCAAAACCGCTGATGCGACCCGCACCCTGTTCATTGACCTGGAGGCCGGCGATCTGGCCGTGCTGGATTGGCCCGGCGACAGCGTGCGGCCACGCACCTGGCAGGAATGCCGTGATCTGGCCTGCTACATCGGTGGCCCCAATCCGGCGCTGCGCGACGACCAGTCCTATAGCCAGGCGCACTACGACCAAGTGTGTGCCCAGTACGGCGATCCGACCATGCTGGCCAAGTATTCGCTGATCTTTGTCGACTCGATCACGGTCGCAGGGCGTCTGTGCCTGCAATGGGCCAAGGGTCAGCCACAGGCCTTCTCCGAAAAAACAGGCAAGCCCGACACGCGTGGTGCCTATGGCCTGCACGCAAGCGAACTGGTCGGGTGGCTCACCCAGTTACAGCATGTCCGTGACAAGGACATCTGGCTGGTGGGGATCCTCGACGAAAAGCTCGACGACTTCAACCGCAAGGTGTTCAGCCCTCAGATCGAAGGCTCCAAAGCTGCGCTAGAGCTGCCCGGCATTGTCGATCAGGTCATCTCGATGGTGGTGCTCAAGTCGGATGACGGCACCCCTTATCGCGCCTTCGTCTGCCAGCACATCAACCCCTGGGGCTACCCCGCCAAAGACCGTTCCGGACGACTGGAAGTCGTCGAGGAGCCGCATCTGGGCCGCCTCATTTCCAAGATCACCGCGCCGCGCGCGCAATAAGCAGGAGAGCATTCATGAACAGCTACAACCACAACGCCGCCTGGAGTGACTTCAACGATGCCGAGGACCAGCGCGAGTACGCCCTGATTCCGCCCAAAACCCTGGCCAAGGTCATCATGGCCATTCGCCCGGGCGGTTATGACGATCCGAGCCAGGGTTGGACGGGCGGCTACGCGACCCGTTCCGACAAGACCGGTGCGATCTATCTCAACGCCAAGTTCACCATTCTGGAAGGACCGTTTGCCAAACGGGTGGTGTTCGGTCTGATCGGCCTGTCCAGTCCGAAGGGGCCGGAGTGGACCAACATCGGCCGCAGCTTCCTGCGCGCCATCCTGAACTCGGCACGAGGCATACATCCGGCAGACAACTCGCCACAGGCGCAGAGTGCGCGCCGCATCAAGGGCTTTGCCGATCTGGATGGTGTGGAATTCGTTGCCCGCATCGATGTTGAAAAGGATCAGAACGGCGACGACAAGAATGTGATCAAGGCCGCCATTCAGCCGGATCACAAGGAGTATGCCGCGCTGATGGGGCAGCCTATGCGCACCCCAAGCCAAGCGTCCTCGGCTCCCACCGGTACGTCCCCTGTGTCATCGGCGCCTGCCGTTCCCACCCGTCCCGCCTGGGCGCAATAAGGAGGGATGGCGATGATGCTGCGTCCTCGGCAGCGGGAGTTCGTCACCCGCTGCGTCACGGCTCTCAAGGCCCATGGCAACACCCTCGGCGTGGCGCCGACCGGTGCAGGCAAGACGATCTGCCTGTCCGGCACCGCCGGGGAGTTTCTGCAACATCCGGACGCCAAGGCCTGCATCTTGGCGCACCGCGACGAATTGACCGCGCAAAACCAGACCAAGTTTGGCTGCGTCAATCCGCATGTCAGCACCTCCGTCTTCGATGCCCACCAGAAATCGTGGTCGGGTCAGGCCACCTTTGCCATGGTGCAAACGCTGGCACGCAACCTGGAGCAAATGCCCACGCTGGACATGCTGGTGATCGACGAGGCTCACCACTGCGCGGCCCCCACCTACCGGCAGGTCATCGACTCGGTCCTGGCCAAGAACCCGCATGCGCTGATTTACGGCGTGACTGCTACGCCCAATCGCGGGGATGGCAAGGGCCTGCGTGAGGTGTTCTCCAATGTCGCAGACCAGATCAGGTTGGGCGAGCTGATCCGCTCTGGGCATTTGGTACCACCGCGCACCTTCGTGGTCGATATCGGAACGCGTGACGCACTCGACGGCGTTCGCAAACTGACCGACGACTACGACATGAATGCCGTGGCGTCGATCATGAACACCACGCCTGTCAATGCGGCGGTGGTCCAGCATTGGCTGGAGCATGCCGCCCGTCGCAAGACCATTGCATTCGCCGCCACCGTCGATCATGCCCATGCCGTCTGCCAGGCCTTCAACGCGGCGGGGGTTCGGGCCTCAGTGGTTCATGGCGAGATGACACATGCCGAGCGGCAGTTCACCCTGGCTTCGTATGAGACTGGCGGTGTCATGGTGCTGGTGAACGTGGCCGTACTCACGGAAGGGTATGACTACACCCCCACCTCCTGCATCGTGCTGCTGCGCCCCAGCTCCTACAAGTCCACGCTAATCCAGATGGTCGGACGCGGCCTGCGCGTGGTCGACCCTGCCGAGCACCCCGGCGTCATCAAGACCGATTGCGTGGTCCTGGACTTCGGCACCGCATCCCTGCGCCATGGCAGTCTGGAGCAGGAAGTCGATCTGGATGGTTTTGCCGGTGATGGCGAGGCGCCGACCAAGCGCTGCCCGCAGTGCGATGCCGAAGTGCCGATGGCCAGTCGCGAGTGTCCGCTCTGTGGCCACAGCTTTGCCAAGGCGATCGAGGAAGCGCGTCACCAAATTAGCGATTTCGTGATGACCGAAATCGATCTACTCAAGCGCTCCAACTTTGCCTGGTGCGACCTTTTCGGCGACGACTGCGCGCTGCTGGCCACCGGTTTCAAAGCCTGGGCGGGTGTCTTCTTCCTGGGTGGGCGTTGGTACGCGGTGGGTGGTGCCGAAAAGTTGTCTCCTCGCTTGCTGGGTGCAGGGGAGCGCACGGTGTGTCTGGCCCAGGCTAATGACTGGCTCAATAACCAGGAAGTCGACGATGCTGCCCATAAAACCCGTCGCTGGCTGCAGGAGTCGCCCACACCTGGGCAACTGCGTTACCTGCCTGCGCCACTACGCGCGGATTTCAGCCTGACCCGCTATCAGGTCTCGGCGCTGTTGACCTTCCAGTTCAACAAGGCGGCCATTCAGCGCCTGGTTACCGCAGCCAACGATGCGGTGATGGCCGAGTTTCGGGAGGCTGCGTGAGATGTGCTGTGTGTTCCCGTCAAGCCAAAGGCCTGGGGTATTTCAACCCACGCTTACGGCGTTCCGACCCCCGCCGCTACAACAACCGGTGGGTGTTCTGCTCCATGCGGTGCCAGAACGCCTTCTCCCGACTGATGGAGCGCCTGACCTCATTTCAGGAGGACGCCGTGATTGACCCCAGCGACATGGAGATCGCCGCTATGCGATCGGCACTCGGCCCCTTAGGCGAGTACGTCGCCTCCATCGGCATGGATCGCCCTTTAGCCGACTACGGCAAGGACGAAGTCCTGCGTTTGGTGGAGGTCGTGGTCGACGCCTATCAGGCCCACATGTTGGCCGAGCACGAGCGCATGGTCGAGCGCGACCGCACTTTCTTTGAACAACTCGCCAGCCGCAAGGCCACTGCCAGCACGGGTGGCGATCACCACAGGATTCCATTTTGATGATCGACCTGAACCATCAACCCAAATTTCACGAGCAGGTGTCAATGTTGCTGGATGCAGCCTTGCAAGCCGAGCGCAGCCATCAGGCCCGCCGGCGCTATCTGGGCGCCTCACGCCTCGGTGTGCCCTGCGAGCGCGCCCTGCAATACGAGTACGTCGACGCGCCGGTGGACGACGGTGCCGAGCTGCCTGGTCGCACGCTGCGGATCTTTGAAGTCGGCCATGTCATGGAGGATCTGGCCATTCGCTGGCTGCGCCTGGCCGGTTTTGATCTCTACACCCGCAAGCAGGATGGCGAGCAATTTGGCTTCTCCGTCGCGGGTGGCCGTATTCAGGGGCATGTCGATGGCGTGATCGCTGGTGCACCTGCCGACCTTGGTTTGTCGTTTCCCATGCTCTGGGAGTGCAAGACCATGAACGACAAACACTGGCGCGACACCGCCAAAAAGGGCGTGACCGTGACCAAGCCGATCTACGCCGCGCAGATGGCGATCTACCAGGCCTACATGGAGCCGAGCATTCCCGGCATCGCGTCCCATCCGGCGCTGTTCACCGCCATCAACAAGGACACCCAGGAGATCTGGCTGGAACTGGTGCCGTTTGATGCAGCGCTGGCGCAGCGCATGTCCGATCGGGCAGTCAAGGTCCTCCAGGCGACCGAGGCCGGTGAATTGCTGCCGCGTGTGGCCAATGAGCCCAGCTACTACGAATGCAAGTACTGCGCCTGGGCACGGCGCTGCTGGAGTGAGCAGAGTGTGAATACGTCGGGGGTGCAGTCATGAATGCTCGTCTTCCCCAACCCGTGATCGAGGCGCTGACGGTGACCACGCGTCGCCAGAAACCTTTGATCGGCGCATCCCTGCTGGAGCGTCTGCTACTTCGCCATGTCGCTGTCGTGTGTCCGGAGTCGCGACTGGTCGTAGCTGTCATCAAACAAGCGTTCATTGACCTGTGTTCGCCCTCGAAACATCTGCGCACTGAGGCCAGACGTTTCTTTCGAGACGGGCGCCTGGAGCTGTGGTGCGACCAGGTCGGTCTGTCCCCCAACTTCATGCGAGAGATCGCGACCAAGGCGGGCTACTTGAATCCGGCAGACACCGATGAAGGAGGTGTCCATGCTTGATTTCAACGACCAAGAACCCGCAGATCCATCACCCAGCGGAAATTCCGAGCGGGATGAACTGCGATCGGTCTTGATGGCACGGCTCGAGGGCGTGCTGTTTGCCTTGTTCCCGGCTGGCAAGGTGACACACGGCAAATTCGTCGTTGGCGATGTGCTGGGCAGTCCAGGTCGCAGTCTGGAGATTGAGCTGGATGGCGAACGGGCGGGCCTGTGGATCGACCGCGCCACGGGCAATGGTGGCGATGTCTTTGCGCTCATCGCTGCGCACCGCCATTGGGACACGCATCGTGATTTCGCCGCCGTCCTCGGTTTCGCCCGGGAGCTGCTTGGCCGTGCACCCGTCGTGTCACCCGCCAAACGCAAGGCAAGTGCGCCAGTGGATGACTTGGGACCAGCCACCGCCAAGTGGGACTACCTGGCCGCTGACGGCAGTCTGATTGCCTGCGTGTATCGCTATGAGCCCAGTCCTGGACGTAAGGAATTCCGCCCTTGGGATGCCAAGCGTCGCAAAATGGCGCCGCCCGATCCGAGGCCGTTGTTCAACCAACCTGGCATCTCTCATGCCGACCGGGTGATTCTGGTCGAGGGCGAAAAATGCGCCCAGGCTTTGATCGACGCGGGCCACTGCGCGACCACTGCGATGCACGGTGCCAACGCACCGATCGACAAGACCGACTGGTCACCCCTTCAGGGCAAGCATGTCCTGATTTGGCCCGACCGCGACAAACCCGGCTGGGAGTATGCGATGAATGCCGCCGAGGCGGTCATGGCAGCAGGTGCCCAGCACTGCGCGGTGTTGATGCCGCCGTCCAATCCCACGGCGCAAGCCCCCCAAGGCAGTGCGGATGGCTGGGATGCAGCCGACGCCATTGCTGAGGGCTTTGATGTGGAGGCTTTCCTTGCCCACGGTGAGCGCATCCAGTTCCAGCCTTCAACGCCAGACATCACGCAGGCAGCAGATCCGACCGAGCAATCGGTGTGGGCCACTGAAGACGCGCTGGCGCTGACCTTCTCGGGTCGGTACGCCCAGGACTGGCGCTATGTCGCGTTGTGGGGCAAGTGGGTGTTCTGGACTGGCAAGCGCTGGCAAACCGAGGAGACTCTGGCGGCGCACCACCTGATGCGCCAGATCTGTCGGGAGGCCGCACTCAAGGCCGATTCTCATCGGGTGGCCGCCAAACTCGCCAGCAGTGGCACGGTAGCTGGCTTGGAGCGGCTCGCACGCTCCGATCGGCGTCATGCCGCCACCGCCGACGAGTGGGATGCCGACCCCTGGCTTCTCAACACGCCAGGCGGCGTGGTGAATCTCAAGAATGGCGTGCTGCGCTCCCACGACCGTCTGGACCGACTGACCAAGATCACGACGGCCACCCCTGCGGGTGATTGCCCCACCTGGCGGCAGTTCATCCATGAGGTCACGGGCGGTGATCAGCCTCTGCAGGCCTATCTTGCCCGGATGGCAGGGTATGCCCTGACTGGATCGACACGCGAGCACGCGCTGTTCTTTCTGTATGGCACGGGTGCCAACGGCAAATCGGTGTTCGTGAACACCCTGGCCACCATCCTGGGCGACTACGCCACCAATGCTCCCATGGACACGTTCATGGAAGCCCGCACAGACCGGCACCCGACCGATATGGCCAGCTTGCGTGGGGCCCGGTTTGTCGCCGCCATCGAAACCGAGCAAGGGCGACGCTGGGCCGAGTCCAAGGTCAAGAGCTTGACCGGTGGCGACAAGATCTCTGCGCGCTTCATGCGCCAGGATTTTTTCGAGTTCATGCCGCAGTTCAAGCTGATCGTGGCCGGCAATCACAAACCGGCTATCCGCAACATCGACGAAGCGATGAAGCGGCGCCTCCACCTGATCCCGTTCACGATCACCGTCCCACCGGAAAGGCGCGACAAGCACCTACAGCAAAAACTGCTGGCCGAACGGGATGGGATCCTGGCTTGGGCGGTTCAAGGCTGTCTGGAGTGGCAGCGTCAGGGCCGGCTCGACCCGCCCCAGCAGGTGCTCGATGCCACCGATGAGTACTTCGAAGAGGAGGACGCGATTGGTGAGTTCCTGGACGAGGACTGCCAGCAATCGCCTGTGGCGCGGGAAGCGATTTCCGCGATCTACCAGCGCTGGCGTGAGCGCGCTGAGCGGCGTGGCGAGTACGTGGGCACCAGCCGCTGGCTCACCCAGCAACTCATCAACCGTGGGTTTGCGCGCACACGCCTGCATGGCGGGGCGAAAGCCCTGTCAGGCCTCTCGCTCAAACCCCGCGAGCCGGGCGGCTACATGCCCTATCGCGATGACTGACCCCAATCGACAGACCCCAATGGGTGACCGAAAGTGACCGGCATATCGTTATCTCTCTACACGTGTACGCGCGCAGGCGCGAGCGGATAACGAGAAACGGGTCACCTTCGGTCACCAGATGCCAAAAACGCATGGAGTAACCAATGAACACAATGACCATCCTCGCCCTTGATCTGGGCACCCAAACCGGCTGGGCACTGACTAGCCGTGACGGCAGCATCGCCAGTGGCAGCCAATCCTTCAAACCCCAACGCTTCGAAGGCGGCGGCATGCGCTTCCTGCGGTTCAAGCGCTGGCTCACCGACATCAAGCAGTGCAACGACGGCATCGACCAAGTCGTCTTCGAAGAGGTCCGCCGCCACGTTGGTGTCGACGCGGCCCATGCCTACGGCGGTTTCATGGGGCAGCTGACCGCGTGGTGTGAGCACCACCAGATCCCGTACCAGGGCATTCCGGTCGGCACGATCAAGAAGCACACCACTGGCAAGGGCAATGCCAGCAAGGACGAGATGGTGGCCGCCATCCGTGCCCGTGGTCACGCCCCAGCAGATGACAACGAAGCCGATGCCATCGCCCTGCTGTATCTGGCCCGTGAGATGGCCACGGAGGGGATGTGACATGAAAGTGCCGCAATACCGCTATCGCTGCCCTCTGGGCAACCTGCAGCCCACCACGCCGGATCTGGACGCGGTCAAACGCGAGGGCTGGCGCACCGATCACATCCTGGTGGTCAGCGAGCACGACGAAAGGCTCGACTGGGTGGAGAAACAGTTCGTCCGTCGTCTGGGTGAACGCCTCTACGGTGAGGGAGGCAAGCATCATGACTGAGACACGAACCGAATGGACTGTGGACGAGGTGGCAGCCCGGTTTGCTGAGGCTGCCGAGACCGCACACAGGCTGCCCCGGGTCAGACCTGGCGGCTATTTCAACCCCTGGATGACCCTGGCCATGCAGGTGCCTGAGCGCTACCCCGACCCCGAGCGGCTGTACCGGCCCATGCCACCCAGCCCCCAAGCCGTGGAGCGGATGCTGGAGACCATGCGATGGGTGCAGTGGCTGGAGGTGGAGCAGCGGCACCTGGTCTGGATGCGTTCGAACCGGTATCGCTGGGAGCAGATCGGTCGGCGGTTTGCCTGCGCGGCAAGAACGGCACAGCGGCGGTACGACGCTGCCATCCATCTGGTCGCTCTGCACCTGAACAAGGGACACTGACTGAAGTCGAGGCAAATCGATGGCGCGGGCGGGGTGGTGCGGGATGGTGATGACAGATGCCAAAACACCCCCTGTCGCGTTTTACCCGGTTTGGGCCTACAGTTTCAGCTATGGTCAGGACAGCGGTGTGAGCAGCGGGCGTGATCTTCTGCCCGCAACCTTGCACCCCGACAGATGCGAAGCGATGCAAACGCCTGATGGCTGATGCCAATCAGATGATTGCGGACTCCTGCGGAAAATCGATGGGTCCTTCCTGGCCAAAACGGTATGCGGGGGGCAACAGCGCGAGATTTCGATAGCGTCTGAGCACAAAAACAGGTTACCACCCAGCCAGGTTACCGGCCTGCGGTTACCACCCCGAACGACAGTTACCACCCACTCAAAATTTCTCACCCGCCCTGCGGCAACGCTCGGCGGGTTTTTCAATTCCATGACGCCAACCCTGCAGATCGAATACCGCCCGATCGATGCGCTGCTGCCGTACGCCAGAAACGCCAGGACGCATTCGCCAGCCCAGATCGCCAAGATTGCAGCCAGCATTGTGGAGTTTGGTTGGACAAGTCCGCTACTGGTCGATGGCGACAACGGCATCATTGCTGGCCATGGTCGTCTGGCGGCTGCACGCAAGCTGGAGCTGGCCGAAGTTCCTGTGATTGAACTTGGCCATCTGACCGCTGCGCAAAAGCGTGCATATGTCATCGCCGACAACCGCCTGGCGCTGGATGCCGGATGGGATGACGAGTTGCTGGCGTTGGAATTGGCGGAACTGTCCGAGGCCGGTTACGACCTGCTGCTCACCGGATTCGACGATGACGAACTCGCCAGGATGCTGGCTGATTTGAGCGAATCTGAAGCTGGTGATACCGATGATGAATCGGATGCCGAAGCAGACGACGATGTCCCGGAGCCACCCAAGCAGCCCATCTCCCGACCCGGCGACGTCTGGCAGTTGGGCCCGCACCGCCTGATCTGTGGCGATGCCAGCGACCCGATGGTGATCTCCACCCTCATGCAGGGCGAGCAGGCCAGCCTGTGTTTCACATCTCCGCCCTACGGCAACCAGCGCGACTACACATCCGGTGGCATCGCTGACTGGGACGGTCTGATGCGCGGCGTGTTCGCGCAAGTGCCCATGGCCGGCAATGGGCAGGTGCTGGTCAACCTCGGGCTGATCCATCGCGACAACGAGTTCATCCCGTATTGGGATCCATGGCTCGATTGGATGCGCATCCAAGGCTGGAGGCGTTTTGCCTGGTACGTCTGGGACCAGGGGCCGGGGATGCCCGGTGACTGGCAAGGACGCCTGGCGCCCAGCTTTGAATTCATCTTCCACTTCAACCGACAGACGCGCAAACCCAACAAGACGGTGCCCTGCAAGTTCGCTGGTCAGGAGACCCATCTGCGCGCCGACGGATCCTCAACCGCGATGCGTGGCAAGGACGGCCAGGTCAATGGCTGGACCGCAGCGGGTCAGCCCACACAGGACCACCGGATCCCTGACTCGGTCATCCGCGTCATGCGCCACAAGGGAGTGATCGGCAAGGACATCGATCACCCGGCAGTGTTCCCGGTGACGCTGCCGGTGGAGGTCATCGAGGCCTACACCGATGAAGGCGAGATCGTGTTTGAGCCCTTCGGCGGCAGTGGCACCACGCTGATGGCGGCCCAGCGCACCGGTCGTATCGGCCGGGCAGTGGAGATTGCACCCGAGTACGTGGACGTGGCGGTGATCCGTTTCCAACAGAACTTCCCTGGCGTGCCGGTCACCCTGGCCGCCACGGGTGAAACCTTTGAGGTCGTCGCTGCCCAGCGACGAGAAACACATGCAACTGTCTGAACATTTCGTACTGGCCGAATTTCTGGTTTCGGAGACCGCCGCTCGCCGTGGCATTGCCAACGAGCCCACCCCTGAGATCATCGACAACCTGCGTCGGCTGTGTCAGTTGGTGCTGGAGCCCCTGCGCGTCAAACTGGTGCGTCCGGTGGTGATCACCAGTGGCTACCGGTCGCTGGCACTGAACCGTGCTGTCGGCGGCAGCCCGACCAGTCACCACAGGCAAGGCCGTGCCGCTGACCTCATCGTGCCGGGCATGTCGCCGCTGGCTGTGTGCCAGGCAGCCAACCAGTTGAAGCTGCCCTGCGGGCAGATCATTCACGAGTTCGGTCGCTGGGCACATCTCTCGGTCGCCGCCTCCAACGAACGCACCCAACTGCTCACCGCCAAGCTGGCGCAGGGCAAGACCGTCTACGAACCGGGGCTGGTCCATGTCTGAACCTTGGCTTTCAACCGTTATTGAGCGATGGTCCACCGACAAACTGGTGCCCTACGCCCGCAATGCCCGCACCCACTCCGAGGAGCAGGTGGCGCAGATTGCGGCATCCATCGTCGAGTTTGGGTTCACCAATCCGATCCTGGCGGGATCCGATGGCGTGATCGTGGCAGGCCATGGACGCCTCGCCGCCGCGCAAAAGCTGGGCTTGGACACGGTGCCTGTGGTCGTGCTCGATCACCTTACGCCCACCCAGCGCCGGGCCCTCATCATCGCGGACAACCGCATTGCCGAAAACGCCGGCTGGGACGACGCCATGCTGCGTATCGAGTTGCAGTCTCTGCAGGAGGATGGCTTCAATCTGGACATCACCGGGTTTGACGCTGGCGCTCTGGCCGAGATCATGGCGGGCGAAGAAACGACGCTCGACGGAAACACAGATGACGATGCTGTGCCCGAAGTGTTGGCCACCCCGATCTCCCGCTTTGGCGATGTTTGGGAACTGGGCAATCACCGCCTTGTATGTGGGGACGCCACCGACCCCAAGAGCTACGAACTGCTCATGGCCGATGCCCTGGCCGACATGGTGTTCACCGATCCACCCTATAACGTGGACTACGCCAACAGTGCCAAGGACAAGATGCGTGGCAAGGATCGCCCGATCCTGAATGACAACTTGGGCGATGGCTTCTACGATTTCCTGCTGGCGGCAATGACGCCGATGTTGGCACGCTGCAGCGGTGCCGTCTACGTGGCCATGTCATCCAGCGAGTTGGATACCCTCCAGTCAGCGTTTCGGGCAGCCGGTGGCAAGTGGTCCACCTTCATCATCTGGGCCAAGAACACCTTCACGCTCGGTCGCGCCGACTATCAGCGCCAGTACGAGCCCATCCTCTACGGCTGGCCGGAAGGTCAGAACCGCCACTGGTGCGGTGACCGTGACCAGGGCGACGTATGGAACATCAAGAAGCCGCAGAAGAACGATCTGCACCCGACCATGAAGCCGGTGGAGCTAGTCGAGCGGGCCATCCGCAATTCCAGCCGACCCGGTGACATCGTCTTGGATCCCTTCGGTGGATCCGGTACAACCCTCATCGCAGCAGAAAAAACCGGCCGCATCGGCTGGCTGATCGAACTCGATCCCAAATACGTCGATGTGATCGTGCGCCGCTGGCAGGACTGGAGTGGACAAGAAGCCTACCGGGAAGCCGATGCGGTGAAGTTCAATGACCTGGCCGGTGTCGTCGATATTGCCGGGGATGACGCAGAGGTGGCGGCATGAAGCAGTCGCGTCTGATGTCCCTGGCGGAGTCGCTGGCCAATGTGCTTGTTGGCTATGGCGTGGCGGTTGCCACACAGATACTGGTCTTTCCGCTGTTCGGGCTGGCCGTGAGCATCTCCGAAAACTTGATGATCGGCCTGATCTTCACGGCTGTTTCGATCGTGCGAAGTTATGCGCTGCGCCGGGGCTTTGAAGCCCTGCGGGTGCGTCAGGGCGCCCAACGGATAGCCGCTGATGCGGCGAATCCATCAGTTTAAAGACGCAATAAGTGCGGAGATTGTCTTGACGGTGCGGTGAAAATCGCCCACAATCACCGCATGGAAAGCGAAGATAAACGGTATATCTGGCAGCAAAACGACTGGCCGCACTGGGTCTATGACCACAAGCAGCTGGCGCCATTGCTTGCCCAGGTCCACATGGCGCAGGGGTATTTGCTCGGTCGTATGCACGACCTGGGGCTGGATGTGCGTGATCAGGCCACCTTGCGTGTCCTGACCGAAGATGTACTCAAGACCAGCGAAATCGAAGGTGAGAAACTCAACCCCGACTCGGTGCGGTCGTCCATCGCCCGCCGCCTGGGTGTCGACATTGGCGCACTGACTCCGACCGACCGGCATGTCGATGGTGTGGTGGACATGGTGTTGGATGCCACCCAGCAGCACAGCACTCCCCTGAGTGCAGAGCGCCTGTTCGGCTGGCATGCGGCCATGTTCCCGACCGGCTATAGTAGTCTCACCAAAATCCGCGTTGGCCAATGGCGCGACGACGCTCAAGGGCCAATGCAAGTGGTCTCAGGCCCCATCCATCGCCAGAAGGTTCATTACGAAGCACCGCCAGCACACCTGCTTGCTGCCGAGATGGGCGACTTTCTGACCTGGTTCAATGTGGACCAACAGGACGATCCGGTGATCAAGGCGGGGCTGGCCCACCTGTGGTTCGTGACCGTCCATCCCTTTGAGGATGGCAATGGCCGTATCGCGCGTGCCGTCGGAGACATGGCACTGGCCCGAGCGGAACAGTCCGCGCAGCGCTTCTACAGCCTGTCGGCCCAGATCCAGCACGAGCGCAAGGATTACTACGATCGCCTAGAGGCCACGCAAAAAGGTCACATGGATATCACCGCCTGGCTGGAGTGGTTCCTGGCCTGTCTACTGCGAGCCATACAGGGGGCCGAAACCACACTGGCGCAGGTGCTGGCCAAGGCACGCTTCTGGCAACACTGGGCGGGGGTGCCGATGAACGATCGGCAGATCAAACTGCTCAACAAGTTGCTCGATGGCTTCGATGGGAAACTGACCAGCAGCAAGTGGGCGGCGATTGCCAAATGCTCACAGGACACAGCGCTGCGCGATATCTCCGATCTGGTGGAACGCGGAGCATTGAAAAAATCTGATGCCAGTGGCCGCAGCACCAGTTATGAATTGATACCGGTTGGCGATCAACCCTGATCGCAGGCCAGCATGTTCACGCTTCACTGCACCAAAAAACTGCTCGAACGAGTTCAACCTGAGATCGCCGCGCCGAGCAACGCGAACACGCGATTGGGTAACTGGTATGCCACGGCATTGTTCTGGAAGCCGCAGATGGCACTGTTTGTAAACGAGCGAACGCTGTTGCCGATTCTGATGCCTCTGGCGCCGGCGGCCACATTAGCGAAGCGATTTCCAGCAGCGTTGAAAGAAGTGCTACAGGGATTGGACCTGCCCCCCGAATTCATTCAGGCCGAAATTGAGGGTATGGGCGAAGTGGTTTATGCCAAGACGTCGAACCGCAGTGTGGTGGGCATGATGAACGAATTTGCTTTCCTCGCCGAGGCATTCCGCGACCGAGGTGCTCCCGTAGATATCTTGGCGTTGTCACTAAAGTTGGCAGGCGTGCCTTGTGGGCCACTCTCCAAAGGGGCTGGCTTTCCGGAGTATGCTGTGCGTGAGTTGGTTGCTGGCGGCGGCGTTCATTGAGTAGACTGCTATTCAACCAAGGCCGCTTCGACGATTTCGCAGTGAATTACAAAGCCGATCAGGTAAGGCATGCCACGTGGGATGCCATAGTCTTTGCTGGCCTGGCGGCCGATGGTCCAACCCATCCACTGTTGGGTGGCCCGCTCAATTGAGGCTTTGAGCGTGGCGCCGGCATACAGGCCGTTGTGCACGTCGTCGGCAAAGTGACGCCCATAGCGGCTGTCGAGGAAGGTGCGTACCGATTCAAGGGGTTGCCCGGTTGCGTTCGAAATCTCGGCCATCGCGATTGGCCAGGCCACTTCGGCTTGGTCCCGCAGGCCGCCAAAAAATCCCCAATCGGGGTTGCTCGTTGCAGGCATTTGAGTAGTCATCTTAAGATCCTCCGTGTCTGTGTTGGCGATGACGCCATTGACGCGCTGTTCAACACAGAAGCCAAGGCTTTGATCGAAGAACATGGACAGCGTGGCTGTGCTGCCACTAGCTAAGTCTCGCGATGTACCGACAAAAGTCGCTGCCACTCGGATCCACATACAGGTAGGGACGTCCGGGTGCGTGAATTTCCACGCACAGACGCCCCTGGCCAAGGTAGCCACCCTTGCCTGCGAGCCAATCGCGCGACGTCAGCAAGTTGGCCGCGAAGCCATCGAATTCTTCCTGCGTCATGGTCCGCGTCTCGGTGATGTAGACCAGATAGTCGCCGGTGGCACACATGTCCTTGAGGTCCACCGGCTTGCGCGCGAAGGGCAGACGAATACCGAGCTCTTCGACCTGGATGTCGTTGCCGTCGACCGTGAAGGTTCGCGGCGTGCGCTCAATCGTGATCGTCATCTGGGGTCTGGTCGTACGAGTGTTCATGCTGCCTCCGTGCCGCTGGTTGCGGACTCGATGCGATACACGCGCTGACCGCCGGCCTCCTTGCTCGATGTGATGGTCAGCCCCAGGCGTTTCTTGAGCGTGCCGGCCAGTGTGCCGCGCACGGTGTGCTGTTGCCAGCCCGTGGCTTCCATGATCTGCGCGATGGTGGCGCCCTCTGGGCGCTGCAGCAGACCGATGACCAGGGCCTGCTTGCTGTCGGCGCGCGTGCGAACCGGCTTGTCCTTCGCGGACGTTTGCCAACTGGCCTCGACGCTGGCGACATCGGCTTCCAGTTCCGGATCGTCCAGCGTGATGGTTGGCGGCAATGCGCCCGGTCGGGGCAGGCCCAGGGCGTCATAGCTCTCGGCAGCGACCAACCAGTCATCGCCGTCGGGCGTGATCAGAGCGCGTTTGAACAAGCCTTCGAGCACTTTGGCGCGGGCGCCACCCTTGATGTGCTCGGGGAACCAGATGATCTTGCCGCCGCTGTGTTGCACGGCGTTTTCCAGGATGGCCTGCTGGTTGGGGTTGAGTGCGATGGTCATGGTGTCCTCACGCTTGCAGGGCGGCGGCGCTGCCGTTGCCGCTGATGCGATGGGTTGCGGTGGCCTTGTGCGTGCGCTGCACGGCCTGCTTTGGACTTCCGCCGGCGGCACGCAATCCAGCATCAAAGGCGGCTTGCAAGGCGGACTTCACGCCCCAGACGCTGACGTCGTGGAAATCCAGGCGATCATTGTGCTGGGTCACCAGCGTTTCGATGAACAAGTGGTCCAGGGCAATCGATTCGAGCAGCAGTTCGATCTCATCGGCAGAAAGGTTCGCAGGTGCTGTGGCGGTGTTGCGTGTCTTGGGCATTTGGAGCCTCCGTTTGGTTGATGACGATGCCATTGACGCGCTGTTCGAGCCAGAAGCCAAGGCTTATCTAATCCCGGGTGATTCACTCGCCTTTGCATGACAAACCGCATTACGGAGGCCACCCACTTGCACTGAAGTGATTGATACATGGGACTGTCCATTCGCGCCTACGCGCGCCACCGAGGTGTGTCGCACGTGGCCGTCAAGAAGGCCATCGACACCGGGCGCATCACGCAATTGCCGGACGGCACCATCGATCCGGTGGTGGCCGATGCCCAGTGGGCGGCCAACACCACGCCCACACGACGCTCCATGGCAGATGCCGCCAGTGACAAACCGACCTCGCAGGTTTCCGCCTCACCCCGTGAGATTCCGCAGGCTTCCGCAAAGGTTGTGCGAGACGTGCCAGAGCCACCAACCCCGGCGCTGTCCTCCGGCGGCACGTCATTGCTGCAAGCGCGCACGGTCAACGAGGTGGTCAAGGCGCAGACCAACAAGGTGCGCCTGGCCCAGTTGAAAGGCGAACTGGTCGACCGGGCGCAGGCCGTGGCTCACGTGTTCAAGCTGGCCCGGGCAGAACGCGATGCCTGGCTCAACTGGCCTGCGCGCATTTCCGCGCAAATGGCCGCCGGGCTGGGCGTGGAACCTCATGCCTTGCACGTGGCGCTCGACGCCGCCGTGCGCGAGCAGTTGCAAGACCTGGGCGATGTGCAACCCAAGGTGGACTGATCATGGATGAGCTGTATTACGAAGGCTGGGACGCGATCGAGCGTGCTTGGCGCGAGGGCTTGACGCCCGATCCGCTGCTGACCGTGTCTGAATGGGCCGACAAGCACCGGGCACTCTCCAGCAAGGCCGCCTCCGAACCTGGCCGCTGGCGAACCAGCCGCACGCCTTACCTGCGCGAGATCATGGACTGCCTGTCCCCCATGTCGCCGATCGAACGGGTGGTGTTCATGAAAGGCGCCCAGGTGGGCGGCACCGAACTGGGCCTAAACTGGGTGGGTTATGTGATTCACCACGCCCCGGGTCCGATGATGGCGGTGTGGCCGACGGTGGAGATGGCCAAACGGGCCTCCAAGCAGCGGATTGACGCGCTGATTGAAGAAAGCCCGGCCATCCAGGAGCGCATCGCTCCGGCTCGCAGCCGCGACTCGGGCAACACCATCCTGGCCAAGGAATTCCATGGCGGGGTGCTGGTGATGACCGGCGCCAACAGCGCGGTGGGCTTGCGTTCCATGCCAGTGCGCTATCTGTTCCTGGACGAGGTCGATGGCTACCCGCTGGATGTGGAAGGCGAAGGCGATGCCATCTCGCTGGCCGAGGCGCGTACCCGCACCTTTGCCCGGCGCAAGATCCTGATCGTCTCGACACCCACGATTGCCGGGGCCAGTGCGGTGGAGCGGGAATTCGACGCATCGGACCAGCGCCGCTACTTCGTGCCGTGCCCACACTGCGACCACCGCCAGTGGCTTCGGTTTGAGCAGCTGCGCTGGGAACGAGGTCAACCGGAAACGGTGGCCTACATCTGCGAGTCCTGCAGCCAGCCGGTCGCCGAGCACCACAAGACTTGGATGCTGGACCACGGGCAATGGCAGGCATGTGCACCGGAGAGTGCGGGGCGCACCGCTGGGTTTCATCTTTCATCCCTGTACAGCCCGGTGGGTTGGCGCAGTTGGGCAGACATTGCACGGGCCTGGGAAGCGGCTGCCATGTCTGACACGCGCTCGGCATCCGCCATCAAGACTTTTAAGAATACCGAACTGGGTGAGACCTGGGTCGAGGAAGGCGAAGCACCGGACTGGCAGCGCCTGCTGGAGCGCCGTGAGGATTACAGCATTGGCTCGGTTCCCGCGGGTGGCTTGCTGCTCACCGCCGGTGCCGATGTGCAGAAGGACCGCATCGAAGTGTCGGTCTGGGCATTCGGGCGCGGGAAGGAGTCCTGGCTCATTGAGCACCGTGTGCTGATGGGCGACACGGCGCGTGCCGAGGTCTGGTCATCGCTGGCCAAGGTGCTCTCTGAAACCTGGACCCACAGCAGCGGCTGCCAACTGAGTCTGGCGCGCATCGCGCTGGATACTGGCTATGCCACCCAGGAGGCCTACGCCTTCGTGCGCGGTGTGCGCGATGCGCGGCTCATGCCGATCAAAGGCATTGCCGGGGGCGCTGCATTGATCGGCACCCCGACAGCGGTGGACGCCACGGCCAGTGGCAAGAAGCTGCGCCGGGGCATCAAGGTGTTCCCGGTGGCCGGCGGCATTGCCAAGCTGGAGTTCTACAACAACCTTCGCAAAAGCGCAGAGGTAGCGGATGACGGTGTGACGCCCGTCTACCCGGTTGGTTTTGTGCACCTCCCCAAAGTCGATGCTGAATACCTTCAGCAGCTGTGTGCCGAGCAGTTGATCACCCGTCGCGACCGCAACGGCTTTGCCCACCGCGAATGGCAAAAGATGCGCGAGCGCAATGAGGCGTTGGACTGCTACGTCTACGCCCGGGCGGCAGCGGCAGCTGCTGGTCTGGACCGTTTCGAAGATCGCCACTGGCAAGAACTCGAAAGACAACTTGGCGCTGGCCCTCCGGTCGACGCCCAACAAATCACAACCCCAGAGGCCACCCGAGAGCAGAAGTTCGACGGTGGCCTCAGCACTTCTGGCAGCGCCAAATCCAACCCGCGTCGGGTGGTGCGCAGCCGATGGATGACCTGAACATGACCTACACCCCTGAACATCTGCACGCCTTACGTGAAGCGCTGGCCAGCGGCGAACACCGCGTGACCTACGACGGCAAAAGCATCGAGTACCGCAGCGTGGCCGATCTGAAGGCCGCGATTGCGGAGGTCGAAGCCACCATCGCTCGTGAATCCGGCGCACCCAAATCGCGCCAGATCCGCGTCACCACGAGTAAGGCACTCTGATGGCCTGGCTCAAAAATCTGCGTCGCCGCATGTTCGGCGGCACGCCGGTCTATGACGGCACCGGCGGTGGTCGCCGTGCCCTGGCCTGGATGCCTAGTAACCCCGGTGCTGTTTCTGCACTGTCACTGGCGCAAGATGAACTGCGTGCCAAAAGCCGCGACCTGGTGCGGCGTAACGCCTGGGCGGCTGCGGGCATCGAAGCCTTCGTGGCCAATGCCATCGGCACCGGCATCAAGCCACAGAGTATGGTGCAGGACCAGGCCACCCGCGAAGCCATCCACAGCCTGTGGTGGGACTGGTGCGAACAGGCCGATGCCGCTGGGCTGACCGACTTCTACGGTCTGCAGGCACTGGCGACGCGCGCCATGCTCGAGGGCGGAGAGGCTCTGATTCGGTTGCGCCACCGCCGCACCGACGATGGCCTGCCGGTGGCACTGCAAATTCAGGTGCTGGAAGCCGAGCATCTGACAACCACCATGAACCGGGATCTACCCGGTGGCAATGTCGTCCGCTCAGGCATCGAGTTCGACCGGCTGGGTCGCCGGGTGGCTTACTACCTGTATCGCTCGCACCCCAATGATGGACTGCTGGCACCGATGTCCAGCAGTGCCGGCGGCGGTGGAATGGATACCGTGCGGGTGGATGCCGGTGAAGTGATCCACCTGTTCCGCCCCTTGCGTCCCGGCCAGATCCGGGGTGAACCATGGCTCACCCGGGCACTCGTCAAACTCAACGAGCTGGACCAGTACGACGACGCCGAACTGGTGCGCAAGAAAACCGCTGCCATGTTCGCTGGCTTTATCACCCGCATGGCCCCCGAGGACAACCTGATGGGCGAGTCGGCGGCCGACGGCAATGGAGTGGCGCTCGCGGGAATGGAACCCGGCACGCTGCAGATCCTGGAGCCAGGCGAAGACATCAAGTTCTCAGCCCCTGCTGATGTGGGATCGTCGTACGCCGAATTTATGCGCCAGCAGTTTCGCGCGGTGGCCGCTGCCATGGGCATCACCTACGAGATGCTCACGGGCGACCTCACGCAAGTGAATTACTCCTCCATTCGTGCTGGCCTGCTGGAGTTTCGCCGCCGCTGTGAAGCCCTGCAGCACGGTGTGATCGTGCACCAACTGTGTCGCCCGATCTGGCGGGCCTGGATGGACCAGGCGGTGCTCGAGGGCACGCTCAATTTGCCTGGATATCGCCAATCTCAGCGCCAGTACCAGGCAGCCAAGTGGATCCCCCAGGGTTGGAAGTGGGTGGATCCGCAAAAGGAATACAACGCCATGAAGCTTGCCATTCGCGCGGGCCTCATGAGTCGCTCGGAAGCGATCTCGGGCAACGGCTACGACGCTGAGGACGTGGATCGGGAAATCGCCGCCGACAACGCTCGGGCCGATGACCTGGGATTGGTCTTCGATTCGGACCCCCGCTACGACCAGCCGATGCCCAACAACACACCATCACCCTCGGGCAGAGATGCTGCGCCGACGGATCTCTCAACCGATACCTCACTGGAGTAGCCCATGCTGCCTCACCTTGCTTCCCGCCTGTTCGGGACACCCTTGCTCGTCCATCGCGCCAAACTTGACGTCATTCTGGCGGTGATGGGCGAACGCCTGGGCCTGGCTGCGCCGGCCGTCGATCTGGCCTTGCCTGTCCCCAAACCTGTAACCGCTTCGCCGACAGGCATCGCGTTTATCCCGGTCTATGGCACCCTCGTCAAACGCGCGATCGGCATGGAGGCGGCCTCGGGCCTCACCTCTTACAGCGAGATTGCCGCCATGCTGGATGCGGCACTTGCCGACCCCATGGTCAGCGGCATCCTGCTCGACATTGATTCGCCCGGTGGCGAGGCCTCCGGCAGCTTCGAGTTGGCGCGCCGCGTGCGCGAAGCGGCGGCGGTCAAACCCGTCTGGGCCGTGGCCAACGACGCGGCGTACTCGGCGGCCTACGCGATCGCTGCTAGCGCCCAGCGTTTGTACGTCACCGAAACCGGCGGTGTGGGTTCGATTGGTGTCATCGCCCTGCATGTGGATCAGTCGGTCAAGGATGCGACCGATGGCTATCGCTATACCGCTATCACCGCCGGGGCGCACAAGAACGACTACTCGCCGCATGAGCCACTGTCGGATGCCGCCAAGTCGGAGTTGCAGGGCGAAGTGGATCGGCTTTACGCCATCTTCACCGAACACGTTGCCGCCATGCGTGGCCTGGGCCTCGAGGCAGTGCGTGCCACCGAAGCTGGTTTGTACTTCGGCGGCAATGCAGTGACCCAAGGCCTGGCCGATGGCGTGCAAACGCTGGACGCAACGCTCACCGAGTTCCACCAATTCATTAACGCCTCCAAAAACGCCCTTACCCAGTCGCCGTCTCAGGTGCGGGGCGTGATCCGTGCTGAGACGGCACTTCCTCATAAGGAGTTATCCATGTCTGACCCACAAGACACCCACGCCAAAAATCTCTCTGAAACCATCGGCGTTGATGAGGCGGCGGTCCTGGTCGCTGAAGCCCGCCGAGAAGTGACCCAGACCGCGCAGGCCATTGCCAAAGTTTGCATGCTGGCCGGTTGCCCGGACCGTGCGGCTGAGTTCATCGCGACCGGCAAGACCGAGGCGGATGTACGCCGCGTGCTGATCGATGCACGGGCGGCTCAGACCGAAGCAACGGAGATCCGTTCGACCATCACCGCTGAGGCCGGCACAGCCATTCGCTCGCACGCAGAGAATTCCCCCATCGTCGCCGCCGTCAAAAAACTCACCGGTACCGCCTAAGAAAGGAAATCACCCATGTCTGTCATTACCCAACCGAAAGACCTGGCCGACCTGCTGCGCTTCGAGGCCGAGAGCCGTTATTCCCGCGAACGCGTCACGCTGGCCTCTGGCCACAACCTGACCTTAGGTACGGTCATCGCCACCGATACCGCCACCGGCAAGATTGCCCCGCTCGATCCGGCCGACACCGGTTCACTCAGCCAGGCCAGCGGCGTGCTGATCAACGACTGTGATGCCACCAGTGCCGACAACCTGAATGCCTTGGTGGTGGTTCGCCACGCCATCGTCTTGCGCGATGCCCTGATCTGGCCTGCAGCCATCGCGGCCGAGCAGAAGGCAGCAGCCATCGCGCAGCTGCTAGATCTGGGTATCCTGGTCCGCGACGCTGTCTGACTCCCCGTTACATCACAGATCCCTTTCCGACATCCCCTCGGCCCGCCGGTCATCCCGCGGGCCGTTCCTTTTATTGGAGCCCTCTAATGCAAAACCCTTTCCAGAATCCCGGGTTCTCGATGGCCAGCCTCACTGCCGCCATCAACCTCATCCCCAACCGCTATGGCCGACTGGAAGAACTCAATCTGTTCCCGGCCAAGCCGGTACGTACCCGCTCGGTAGTGATCGAGTCGCGCAATGGCACCCTGAACCTGCTGCCCAGCCTACCCGTGGGCAGTGCCGCCACGCAGAACAAGCACGACAAGCGCCAACTGCATTCCTTCGTGATTCCGCACATCCCGTTGGAAGACGTGGTGCTGCCGGAAGAAGTACAGGGCGTGCGCGCATTCGGCTCTGAGACCGAGATGGACACCGTGGCGCAGGTGCTGGCACAGCATCTGGAATCGATGCGCAACAAGCACGCCATCACGCTCGAGCATTTGCGCATGGGCGCCTTGAAGGGGGTGATTCTGGACGCCGATGGCAGTGTGCTGCACAACCTCTACGATGTTTTCAAGCTCAACCCGAGCACGGTCAATTTCCAGCTCAATACCGACACCACCAATGTGCGCAACAAGTGTGCCGACGTGGTGCGCGGCATCACCGAGAACCTGCGTGGGGAATTTATGACCGGCGTTCGCGTCCTGTGCTCACCCAGTTTCTTCGCCAAACTCACCGGCCACGCCAAGGTCGAGAAGGCCTATGAGAACTATGCCCAGGGCGCCATGTTGCGTGACGACGTGCGCAATGGCTTTGCGTTTGGCGGTATCGTCTTCGAGGAATATCTGGGCAAAGCAAGTTATCTCGATGGGGCAGGCGCCGCCCAGACGCGTGACTTCATTGCCGAGGGCGAAGCGCACGCCTTCCCGCTGGGCACAGTCGACACCTTCAGTACCTACTTCGCGCCGGCCGACTTCAACGAAACGGTCAATACGCTCGGTCAGCCCCTGTACGCCAAGCAGGAGCCGCGAAAGTTCGATCGGGGTACCGATTTGCACACGCAGAGCAACCCGCTGCCGATGTGCCATCGTCCCGGTGTGCTGGTCAAGCTGACCATGGCGTGATGGTCAATCCCGTCAAGCCATTCGCACGCCTGTTGGTCAGCACCTTCCTGCACCTCGGTACGCCGGGCACTTACCGGCGCATCGATGGGGCGGAGGTTGCCACGCGTTTCATTGCCAAAAGGCCGGATGTCGTCGAGTCCTTCGGTGACGCTCGGCTGGTGATGTCCACGCATCGTTTCGACCTTCTATCAAGGGATGTGCCGGACCCGCAGGCGGGGGATCGTTTTACCCTCGATGGTCAAACCTACCTGGTGGTGGGCGAGCCGATGGCTGATCGCGATCGGCTAGTCTGGACGCTGACAGGAGCACCGGTATGAAGTTGCTGGCTGCGCTCTCGGGCGACCTAGACCAGATGCTGGCCGATGAGGTGCGCATTGCTGAACAGGCCGTGACGCACTCCATCCGTGAAGCGACCGATGGGCTCAAGACCGAGCTGCGCAGCCAGATCACCGGTGCAGGTCTCGGTCAGCGCTTGGCCAACACCTGGCGCGGCGAGGTTTACCCTAAGGGTCAGATGAGCATCAAGGCCGCAGGCCTGGTCTACAGCCGGGCGCCCGTCATCGTCGGTGCGCATGACCAGGGGGCCACCATCCGTTCCAAGGATGGCTTCTGGCTGGCTATTCCCTTGCCCGCTGCCGGCAAAGGCCCACGCGGCAAACGCATGACCCCCGGTCTTTGGGAAAAGCTGCGTGGCCAGCGCCTGCGTTTCATCTACCGCCGGGGCAAACCGTCGCTCCTCGTCGCAGAAAACCAGCGTGCTCGCCAGGGCCAGCGCGGCGGTTTCTCGGCCGCTTCACAAAAGGCCCAGGCTTCTGGCAGAGGGTTGGTCACGGTGCCGATGTTTCTGCTGGTGCCGCAAGTGACCCTCAAGAAGAAGTTCGACATCGACAACGCCTCGCGCCGTTGGGTCAGCACGCTGGCCAACCGGATTGCAGACCGTTTTGATGACGCCGAACGGCGTGGAGGCAGCCCATGAGCCAACGAGAAGTAGCCATCGGCGCACTGTTTGACGTGCTGGGGCAGTTGTCACTCGCAGCGACGGTCAAACGGAACGCTGCATTACCGGAGCGCATCGCGGACCACGCCATGGCCATCCTGCGTGATGGCGAAATGGGAGATCCCGAAGTTTCGCTGTCACCGCTCATGTACTACTGGCAACACCAGGTGGCCATCGAACTGTTCGTGGCCGAACCCGATGCCAGTGCACGCGATGCGCGCATGGACGGCCTGCTCATGGAGCTGGCCATGTTGATTGAAGCCGACCGGACGCTGGGCGGCGTCATCGACTACGCCGAAGTCGGTCCGCCCAAATTCGATGAACTGGCCCCCGACGGCACGGGCGGCATCAAAGCCTGCCTGCTGCCCGTGGTCCTGCACTACAGCAGCTCCGGGCCACTGAACTGAACCCACTTCCCAAGGAGAAAAACCTATGGCCCGTGCCTACGGCGCGAACGCCAGCCTCTTGGCCGCGTTCGAAACCAGCTATGGCAGCACCCCGGTAGATGGCTACTGGCAGCTGCCCTTTGTTTCCACCTCGCTCGGCTCCGAACAGGGCCTGATCGCCAACGACCTGATCGGCCTGGGACGCGACCCGAGTGTGCCGATCCGCGACGTGGTCAAGGTCGAGGGCGACATGGTCGTGCCGCTGGACGTGCGGCATATCGGTCTATGGCTCAAAGCCTTGTTGGGCGAGCCCACATCGTTGGGGACGGGCGTGGTGACCCATACTTTTGCTTCCGGCAAGCCTAGCCTGCCCAGCCTCACGCTGGAAACGGGCCTGCCCGACATCCCGGCCTGGTTCGTCGCTTCCGGCGTCATGGTCAACAGCCTGCAGGTGGGCTTCGCACGTTCTGGGGCGGCGAATGCCACGGTGGGTCTGGTCGCTCAGGGCGAGGTGCGGCGCACCGCCACGCTGGACGACAACCCGGGCACGCTGGACTTGCAGCGTTTCAACCAGTTCCAGGGCCAAATCCTACGGAATGGCCAAGCCCTGGGCAATGTGGTCTCGGCGCAGCTGACGTACTCCAATAACTTAGAGCGCATCGAGACCATCCGCTCCGACGGCAAGATCGATGGTGCCGATCCCACGGTGGCCAGTCTCACCGGCAACCTGGAAGTGAGGTTTGCCGACACCACGCTGATCGATGCGGCGACGAACAACACGCCGCTGGAATTGTCCTTTGGCTATGCCATCGACGCTGATCACCGACTGACCTTCATCGCGCACGAGGTGTATCTGCCCAAACCCAAGCTGTCCATCTCCGGGCCCGGCGGCATCCAGGCCACCTTCGAGTGGCAAGCCGCCAAGGCCATCAGCGTGGCGCGCATGTTCACCGTCGAGCTGGTGAACGACGTCTCTTCCTACTGATCACCCGACCGAGGTTTCTCATGATCAAACTCAATCTCCCGCGTGAGCCGCACTGGATCACGCTGGCCGCCGGCGTGCGCCTGCAGGTTCGTCCTGCCACCACATCGCTGGTCATGGCTGCCCGCCATGCCGCCTCCAAAGTGGCTGGCACCGACACCGCTGCGGCGGGCGAGCGCACTGCGACCCTCATCACCGAACTGGCCAAACTGGCCGTGCTGGCATGGGAGGGCGTGGCCGACGACAAAGGCAAACTGGCCGCCGTCACACCCGACGGTGTGGTTGCCCTGATGGAGCACTGGATTTTGGCCGATGCCTTCGAGCGCGAATACCTCGCCGGTCTCTACGCCCTGGATGCTGAAAAAAACGTCTGAAGGCCCGTACCGCTTGGCACTTCGGTGGTGGGCCGAGCTATTGCGGCGCCTGCCCCGAACCGTGCCCCGAGTGCCCATACACCATGAACGCCCCGGAAAGTCTGGAAGGCTGGCAAGCGGCCAGTGCGATTGAAATCTGTGCCAGCCAGTTGCGCATGGCGCAAGGCCGGGTGGTGGGGCTCGATCTCAACGCATGGATGCTGGCATGTGAATGCAGCGGGTTGGACAAAGCCACGGCGATCGATCTGTTCCCGGCGGTGGAGGCGGGCCTGATCAGCACTTTTGCGCAGGACGAGTAGATGCCTGTGTTCACCGTTGCCAGGTGATCGTTAAATGCAAAGTCAGCGGTCGATATCCCGAATCCCTTCCTTGCTGCGTTCGGTCTCCAACGGTTCACCGCGTGGCGCGTGGGTCAAGGTCGAGATGGATTCCGACGCTGCAATGTCTGATTGGTCGTCAGTATTGATCGTCTGCCACTCAGACAGCGGAAGGCCATCCTGCTTCAAGTTCGTGTTGTATGCGGCCACGAAGTCCTCAAATTCCTTTGCCCAGTTGGTCGGACCGCTGCTCATGATGCCTATTTCCTGGTGGCAGCAAAAGCTGCTGCAGCTATTCGAACCATGCTCGGGTGCAGGGTGCCCAGTTTCGGAATTTGACCGTGGGGCGCATGGGGCGGCACTGAAAAGTAGTCGTCGTTATAGGGCAACTCCAGCGTGTTACTCAAGTTGAACTTGGTGTCGTAGCTGAGGCCAGCGCTGGCATAGGCGGCAGGATGTTCACCATTGGTGATGCGGAATTCACCGCTGTAGAGCCGGTCTGTTTTTTGGCTCGTGCCATACGCCACGCTCACGAAGATCCGGCCGTCATCGTCTTCCTTGGTCGATGTGATGAGGCTAGGGCGTGGTTTGGGTTTGGGGTGAATGTTGTCAGGGAAGTGGCACCAGGCAATGTCGCCAGCGGTGGGTTCCGGCCACCAGCGCATCAGGCGCTTTCCATTTCAAAAAGGCTGCTGCGCACCGTGCCACCTTTGGCTTTGGGCGCTGACTTTTTGATTTGGCTGAGTTGGGCTTTGGTGAGCGCGCCTTCGTCGGCTTCGTACTGAGGCAGCACCTTGGTGGCGAGCTCATGCAGAGCCAGATGAATAACTTGTGTCTCATCCACGCCCAGCACTTCGGCCAAGCGCTTCGCGGTGGTGCGTGTCACGCCTGTCGCACTGTCCTGCGGGCGGTAACGAAAGGCAATTTGAGCGGTAGCGGCGGCCATGTTGGTTTCTCCTGAAAGATATCTCAAAGATATCCTATTGAACGCTTCCTGTCAACCGTGTGTCTTTGACGCACTTTGATTCAACCACTTTCACTTATTGAGTCCATGGCTGAACGCAACCTTTCCATCCGCCTGTCAGTGGTCGATGGCGGCAAGGTCAAGGCTGAACTGTCCGAGATCGGCGAGAAGGGGGAGCGCTCGCTCAAAAAAATCGAGGCGGCAGCCATCCCGGCATCCGGCGGTTTGAAACTCCTGTCATCAGCGGCCAACGATGCCAAGTTCCAGCTGGAAGCCGCTACCGAGCGGCTCGGGATGCTGGGTTCGGTACTCGGCAAACTCGGCCCCGCGGGTCTGATCGCCGGTGCCAGCATCGCCGCCCTGGGTGTGGGCATGACTGCCTTGGTCCTGCCGGTGGCCCGGGTCGGCGACGAGTTCTTCAAGCTCTCGCAAAAGACCGGCGTCTCGGTCGAAGCGCTCACCGCGCTCGACTATGCAGCCAAGCTGTCGGATGTCACCACCGAGGGACTGACCAAGGCGCTGCAGAAACTGTCGATCGCCATGTTCGACAGTCGGTTCGAGGGGGCAGAAGGGAGCAAAGTGCTCAAGGCCCTGGGGGTGGCCGCCACTGACACGACGGGCCAGATGCGCCCGACCGAAGCCGTGCTGCTCGATCTGGCCGAGAAATTTGCCCGGATGCCCGATGGCGCAGACAAAGCAGCCCTGGCGGTGAAACTCTTCGGCAAGGAAGGCCTGGAGATCATTCCGTTCCTGAACCAAGGACGAGAAGGCATCGCCGCTCTGATGGATGAAGCCCAGCGCCTGGGTCTGGTCATGTCAGAAGATGTGGCCCGTGCATCCGAAGCCTTCAACGACAACTTGACGCGTCTGTCCGCCATCTTCGAAGGCGTGCAGCGCCAGATCGGTGCAGCGGTCATTCCTATCCTCGCGGACTTCACCGAGCAGGTGATCCTGGCCCAGACCGAGACGGGCAGTTTCAGCAATGAGCTGCAGCGCATCACGGCCAACCGCGAGGCCACGATCACCTTCCTCGAGTCCGTGGCATCGGGCCTGGCGTTCATTGCTGAGTCAGCGGTGCTCTTGAAGCGGGTCATCGCTCAGCCCTTTGACAGCCTGTCGGTGGTCGGTAAGGACATTGAGACCTGGTTCAAGACGGACCTGCTGCGCTCCGGCAAGTCGATGGGACTGGATCCCAAGGTCATCGATGCTGAAATCGCCAAGCTGCAAACCGCACGCGATGACTATGTGCGCGCGGCCAACGACCGGCTGTTCAACATCAACCAGAACCCTGGCTATGTGGATCGGGTGGCCAAGTTCTTCGAGGAACAGCGCCGCACGGTGCGTGTCATGGGCCAGCGGTTTGTGCTCGACACCGAGGCACAGGCCAAAGAAGTGCAGGCCATCTACGACAAGATTCTGCCTACGTTGCCGCGCAAGCCACGCCCCAGTCTGGATCTCTCCGGCTTCGAAAAACCCAAGCCTGCAGAAAAGCTCAACGAAGGCGAGGCCTTCCTCAATCAACTGCGCTCGCGCCTGACTCGAACGCAAGAGGGTGAGGCCGCCGAACTGCGCGCCCGCGCCCTGCAGATTGAAGCCAAGGGCTACAAAGGTGTCTCGGTCGAAGCCGAAAAATACATCCAGGTGCTCGAAGCCATCGAGCGGCAGAAAGAAAAAGACAAGGCCTTCGAGGCCTACGAAAAAGAAGAGGCCAACGCCCGCAAGATCGTTGAAACGCTGATTGGCGGCAACCGCCAGCGCATCGAAGGCATGCAGTTGCAGCGCGAGATGCTGGACCTCTCCAGCACCGAACGCACGGTCCTGCAAACCCGCGCCGAACTGGAGAAGTCTGCTGCTGCCGCTCGCAAGGAAGCCAGCCAGATCCAGGACGCTGATCTGCGGGCACAAACGATCGAGGCCATCAACGATGCATTGGCACGTCAACTGCCAATTCTTGAAGACTTGATTCGCGCCAACGCCGACTACCAGCGCAGCGCGGAGTTCGGTGCCAAATCGGCGCTGCGCACCTATATCGAGGACGCGACCAACGCCGCCAAGCAGGCCGAGCGTGCCGTGACCGGTGCTTTCAAATCCATGGAGGATGCGCTCACCCAGTTCGTGATGACCGGCAAGGTCGATTTCAACAGCCTGGCCAACTCCATCATCAGCGACCTGATCCGCATCCAGATCCAGCGCGCCATCACCTTGCCCTTGGCGAACTGGGCGATGAGCCTGTTCACGCCGGCAGCCAGTGCCGCGCTGCCACTTGGCTCCGGTGACCTGATGGGCGTGAATGCCAATGTTGCGCACAGCGGCGGCTTGCTCGGCACCGATGGTCTGCCATCCCGGCAGGTCGATGGAAGTGTATTTGCCGGCGCGCGGCGCTTCCATACCGGTGGTCTGGTCTCGGGTGAGGTGCCGATCATCGCCCGCCAGGGTGAGGCGGTATTCACTCCCGGGCAGTTGCGTGCCCTGGGTGGTGCGGTGGCAGGACGGCCGCAGGTCAACGTGGAAGTCAATGTGATCAACCGCGCTAGTGGCGTTGAGACCCGTGTCGAGCAGCAACAGCAGCCGGATGGCAGCACGCGGCTCGATGTGATCGTCGAACAAATGGAAGCGCGCATGGCCCGGTCGATCTCCCAAGGTTCCGGATTGGCACCGACCCTGGAGCGCCGCTACGGCCTCAATCCTGCGGCGGGAGCGATGCGATGAATGTGCAATGGCCCAACACCCTGCCGCTGCCCTCGGTCGAAGGCTACGGCCTGACGCCCCAGGAAGCGGTGCTGCGCACCGACATGGAGTCGGGCCCCGCACGCCAGCGTCGCCGCTTTCGGCAAACGCCCACGCGCATCACCGTGCGCTGGCTGTTCTCCGAAACCCAGTTCGCCCTGTTCGAGGCTTGGTACAAGTACCACGCCGACGAGGGTGGTCAGTGGTTCGAGATCACTTTGCTCGGTGGTCTCGGGCTCTTGCCCCATGAAGCCCGCTTCACCCGCCAATTTAAAGCCCAGTTGCGTTCGGCCCGGCGCTGGGACGTCAAGGGAGAACTGGAAATACGCGAGCGGCCCACGCTTGACGAAGGTGCGCTCAACCTGCTGCTGGAGTTGGAAGCCCAAGACATCTTCATCATGGGCAGCGAATTGCATCAACTGGTGCACGGCACCTTGCCCATCCGTCTCCCCGGTTTGCCCGCCCCAACCTGATCCCGGAAATTCCTATGAGTTTACAAACCGATCTGCACGAAGCCGTCACGCGTGTGGCGGCCGACAGCGTGCTGCTACATGCCGTCGTGCATGGCAGTCCACTCGATACAGTGACCACAGAAGGTGGCGCTGTCGTCACCGTGGCCAAGCTGCTGAATGATGCCGATGCACGCATCAACTTGGCGGCCCAAGGCATCCTCGCACAAAGCCAGTCTGCAGCCCAGGATGCGCTGACCTCGGCGGAGCTGGCATCGACTGAAGCCGACCGTGCCCAGTCGGCCGCCAGCCAAGGTGTCACCGACACGAATGCCATCTTGCAACTGGTCCAGACCAGCGGCAATCAGATCCTGGTCGACGCGGAAAGCGTGTTGCAGCAGGTCATCGCTCGTCTGTTGGCGGTTGGCTTGCCCGACTCCTTGACCGGCGCACGCGGCATGCTTTTGAAGGTCAAGGCGGATGAATCCGGCTACGAGTTGGTCAATACCGCAGCTCTGCCGCGCTTCTATGGATTTCATCTGTCCAGCGACGGCTCGGAGTTGCTGCTCACCGAAGGACGTGATGCTGATTTCCATGCCAATGACTTCCTGGCATGGACACTGGCGGAGGGCGTCACCTTTGCCATTCGCGATAACGGGCTGGAGGTGCAGTTGTGAATTTCGATATCTCGGTGCTCGGCTATCGCTGGTGTGGCATTTATTCGCCCTACCTCAGCTACCGTGATGGCGATGTGGTCTTCAAGGACGGTGGTGCCTGGGTCATTCGCCACGGCCTGCCTCAGCCCTTTGCACTCGGCCAGCAAGATGCGGTGCTCAAGGGTCATCTGCTCACTGGCGGGGTGTCCGTGGGCGGCATTGGCAGCATGGTGCTCCATTCCAACGGTGCGGATGGCGTGGAGTTCCGCTTCATGGCCGATCGCAACGGCACGATTGCCACGGCATTGATGAACACCGACCGCGCGGCGGCGGACTATCACAGCTCGAACTACTTCATGGCTGCGATCATGAACGATGGCTCGGTGCGTGCCTGGGGACGTGCCCTTGTCGGGCAACAGGGCACGGGCAATACCGGTGATATTGGCCGCACCTTTCCGGCGCGGGTGGCGTTTCCGCCTGGCACGCCACGCATCGCGTCCGTGACCTGCTTGTGGGATGCCACCTACTTCATTGATGCCGACGGGGGCCTGTGGCACGCGGGCAGCAGCAACGGCTGGGCATCGGATAACCCGGTTCCAAAGCGGCTCAACGGGGTGGGTCAGTTGCCGGCCAATGCAGTCGTCAAGCAAATGTTTACCGGCCACGACTGGTACGGCTACCGCATGTTCGCCTGCCTGGATGCGCTGGGCCGCGTCTATGTGTGGGGTAACAACCAGCAGGGCAGCCTGGGTTTGGGACACACCTCGGTCGTCACCACGCCGACGCTCGTCCCTTTCACGGCTGACACACCGATCAAGGCGGTGTTCCTGTCTGGCGGCACCTATGCGGCCAGTTACCTGATCGACACCACCGGCAAACTCTGGGTTGCCGGGGAGTCCAATTCCTGCGGCTTCGGCAGCGACCAATACACGCATCGACTGTTCATGCCCTGGGGGACAGAAAAGCGGGTCAAGAAGGTGTTCTGCTCCGAGTCCGACGCCCATTGGGTGGCGGGCAGCCAGTACTACCGCAGCTATGGCGTCGTTCTCGAGGATGGTGCGCTTTACCGATGGGGCAGCGACGATGGACAGACTTCCGGTATCTGGGGCACCGGATATACCGGCACCATCTGGACCGGTCATGCGCTGTTTCCGTACAAGGTCCTCGATGGCGTGGCGGATGCCTATGCCATCTCGGGAGGTTATGGCCGCACCCTGGCCCTAATGCAGGACGGCACGGTGCGTCACACCGGCAATAACAACTATCAAATTGGCGGCGGCTCGGATCGCACCACCTGGGCCACCATCGGTGGCGACTTCCTGACCCAAGTGACCAAGCTGCGCATGTATGGCAGCAGCTATGGCTCATCGGCCATGGCATTGCGTGCTGATGGCAAAGCGGTGGGCTGGGGCATGGGTGGCGCCGGTCAGTGTGGCAACGGTTATGCGGACTCCGCCAACAAACCCGAACGCTTCGTACTGATTGATCGGCCGATTGTGGATTTCTCCCGCTCGGGAACGATGGGCTGCGGTGAGGGCGGGGAGTACCACAACGGTACCTACCACTTTCTCACCGCCGATGGCCAGGTCATGTCCACCGGCCACGGTCAATACGGCCAGACCGGGGATGACGACAACGACCATCGCTTTGCGCCGTCCCCGATCTTGTTCTGATTTTTAAGGAGACATTCCATGGGTACCGTTTCTCTGGGCAAGATTGCCTTCACCTGGCGCGGCGCGTTTGACGCCAGCGCCACCTATGCCCGCCAGGATGTGGTGGGCTACAACGGCGACAGCTTTGTCTGTCTGACGGATGCCACCACGGGCGTCACACCGGACGCGACATCGACCGCTTGGGATCTGTTCGCTCAGGGCACGCAAGGGGTGTCGAGCATGCCGGGCGAGGTGATCTACTTCGACGGCAACCAGCTGGTGGCGTTGCCTGCAGGCCAATCCGGGCAGGTGCTCACCCTCGGCGCGCAGGGCGTGCCGGTCTGGACCACGCCCGATGTGCGCTCCGGCACCAAGGTGCTGAAACTGCCGGAGAATTCAAAAGGCGCGCAACCGAACAGCTACCGCCAGTTTGGTCTGATCATGACCGATGGCAGCATCCGTGCCTGGGGGCGCAATGCCAACTGGAAGTTGGGCGACGGGACCATCTATGCGCGTTCCTACCCAGCGCGCACCGCGTTTCCGCCCGGGTTTCCGGGGGCAGCCAAACTCTATTACAGCCAGGACACCAACGGCTACTGCATCGACAAGAACGGTCAGTTGTGGGGCTGGGGCTACAACGGGTACGGTCAGCTGGGCACCGGCAACACGGCCAATCAGCCCGTGCCGGTCAACATGAGCGCCAATGCCAGCAACTCGATCGCCGGCAAGATGGTCGTGGATCTGGCGCTCAACTGCGGCGGCGAAGGCTACAACAGCACCCTGGTGTTGTGCAGCGATGGCACGGTCCACGCCTGCGGCTACAACGGCTACGGTCAACTTGGCCTGGGTGACACCAATCAGCGCAACAACTTTGTGCAATTGCCGGTGCTCGCCGGCATCACGCAGATTGCCGCAGGTCGTGAGCGTTACACCGCCTACTACGCGGTCAAGAACGACGGCGCCCTGTATTCGTGGGGCTACAACGGCAACGGCCAACTGGGTGATGGCACGACCAATCAGTCCAATATCGCCATGCCGCGTGCCAGTGGCAGCCTTGCCGGCAAAACCATCGTCAAGGTGTTCGGAGCTTACGTGCATGCCTTCGCCTTGGACAGCACCGGTGCCTTGCACGCCTGGGGCGTCAACGACTACGGGCAACTGGGCAATGGCAACACGGCCAACCAGTACACCCCGGTGCAGGTGGCCACCAATGTGGTGGATGTCTATGCCGGCAGCTACGATTACCCGATCACCTACCTCAAGAAGGCCGACAAGACGCTGTGGGCCTGCGGCTATGGGGGCTACTGGGGCAACGCCAATGGCAGCACGGGCGGCAACTGGAATCAGGTGCCGGTGGGGAACACCGTGGTTAAGGCAGTTCATGGCGGCACCGCGTCCTACAACTATGGCGCGGCACTGATGGAGAACGGCACGGTCTACGCCTGGGGTTACAACGGCAACGGCGGTCTTGGCCTGGGGGATGCGACGAACCGCAGCAGCGTGGAACTGGTGCGCATCGCGCAACGCAAGGTGGTGGATATTTCGTCTTACGGCTGGAGCTCCGAGCAGGGCCTGGTGTTTCTGCTGGATGACGGTCAGGTGCTGGCCAGTGGTTATGCGGGAGAAGCGCAGTTGCCGGAAGACGACAGCGAAACCAGCTACGTGCCTTACCCGGTGATCCTCTGATGCCGAATGCCGCATTGTCTGAGGCCATCAAGGAAGCCTACGCCAGCGCGCCATCGGAACAGATCATCCTGCACACGCTTGAATTGCGTCACCCGGCGTTCGTCGATGAGGCGGGTCAGCCGGTCGCCATCCGTGTGGTGCGCGATACAAGTGATCTGTGGGCACGGCTGGAATCGCAAGCACCGCTTCAAGCCGGTGAACGCGTGCAGTTCGTGGCCATGGGATTTGAGCTGGATCTGCCACCGGTGGACACCATGCCGGTGCCGGAAATCACCGTGACGCTAGATAACGTCTCGCGAGAAATCGTCCGGCACCTGGATGCAGCGGCCGAATCGCAGTCGGTGATCGAAGTCACCTACCGGCCATACCTGTCGACCGACCTCGAAGGCCCGCAGATGGACCCGCCCATCCATTTGGTGCTGACGGAAGTGGAAGCCGACATATTCCGGGTGACCGGGCGGGCCCGCATGCTGGATGTGGGCAACAAGGCCTTTCCCGGCATTAGCTACACCGCCAAGACCTTCCCGGGTCTGACCCGTTGATGGAGCAAATCGGCAAAGTCGCTGTGCTTATCCACGCGATCCGCGACTGCGTTTGAACGCACGCAGGGTTTGTGCAGAAAACATCTGATTGCGCCCCACCACGTGGCTGGGGATGAGCTTGCCCGATTGCACATAGCGGCGCAGCGTCGGCACGGACACTTCCAGATACTCGGCGGCTTCCCAGGCTGAGAACGGTTCCTGGTGTGTTTCGCCAAACACCTGGTCATGGGTGAAGTCGTCTTCCCGAAACGCGTTGCTGGCCAACAGAGAAAAAAACCGAACCCGCTCGGTGGTCGGCATCCGCTTCATCTCGGTGTAGAGGTCCTCGGCAGTGAGCGCGTGGTTCATGGTGTTTCTCCCGTTTGTTTCTCGTGCCGCAAATACTGTTTCAGTTCGTCGTAGAAATTCTCATGAACGCCGACTTGGTAGAAGTCGATGATCAAAAACTCCACAGGCGCGTTCTTGGCCGGTGGCCGGTAGGCCATCAGGTACTCCTGCCGGTGGAAGTGGAACTTGTGGACCCGGATGCCAGCCAAGTCGCCCACCTTGAGTTCGCCGACTTCCGGCGCTTCGCACACCACCTCCACCTCGTCCTCAATTGCCAGTCGTAAGGGCTTGTGCGCCTTCTTGACGTACTGGGCAAAGGGCCGTTTGAAGTTGGTCTGCATGCGTAGATATTAGTGAAATAGTGATTCCATGTCAAATCATGTTGAAGCCAATACGGGATCGTCCGTCCATTGGGCAACCCACTACATCGGGCTGCCTTGGTACGCCGGTGCGCGCGGGCCAGATGCGTTCGATTGCTGGGGCCTGTTCCTCGCCATCCAGCGTGAGCAGTTTGGCCGGGACCTCCCGGAAATCCCGGTCGACGCCAACGATCTGCGCACCGTGGTCAGCACCTTCCGCAACCACCCCGAGCGACAACGCTGGAAAACCGTCACAAACCCTATCGAGGGCGATGCCGTGCTGTTGCGCCAGTCCCGTCACCCGGTGCATGTCGGCGTATGGCTCGCGGTCGATGGCGGTGGTGTGCTCCACGCGGTCAAGGACGCAGGCGTTGTCTTCCAGAAACTGCCTGAACTCCTGCTGCATGGTTGGCGGGTGGAAGGCTTTTACCAGTTTGTGGAGAACCTGTGATTCACGCCGAGCAAAGCGCTGTTGTCACGCTGCGCAACCCCTTCCAGCCCAGCCAACGCGAGGTGATGGTGGCCCGCCCCGGTCAGACCATCCTCCAGTGGCTAGGCAGTCAGGGCATTGCCGAATTCGATCAGCCCACCATTTGCATCAAGAACGGCGCCCCTGTACTGCGTTCCGAATGGGCAGTCACACCCATCGATGGGGTTGTGCTCTTCATCACCTTGCCGCAAGGCGGCGGAGGTAGTGATGGCGGAGGCAAAAATCCGCTGCGCACTGTTCTGATGATTGCGGTGATGGTGGTCGCGACCGTCTACGGCGGCCCATTGGGTGCGAGCTTGGGCTTCAGCGGCAATCTGGCTACAGCGGTCGGGTCGGCCATCATCATGACGGCGGGCTCGGCCCTGGTCAGTGCGCTGGTGCCGCTGCCCACGCCCAATATGCCGTCTTTTGCCGGCTCAGGCGGGAGCTTGGCGCAACCGTCGCCCACCTACAGCCTGCAAGGCCAGGGCAACTATGCGCGGCTGGCCCAACCCATTCCCGTTATCTATGGCCGCCATCTGGTCTATCCGGATTTGGCCGCCACGCCTTATGGCGAGTACCAGGGCAACGAGCAGTACTTGCACCAACTGCATTGCATCGGTTTGGGCGAATACGATATCGAGAAACTCCGTATCGAAGACACGCCCATTGCCTCGTTCGAGGAAGTGGCCTACCAGATCGTGCCACCCGGCAGTCCAGTCACGCTCTTCAACCCGGATGTGGTCACGGCGCCCGAGGTCGCTGGGCAGGAACTGCTGGCCGGCACCTGGACCGGGAGCTTTGCGATCAACACGGCCGACAGCGAAGTGACGCACATTGGCATCGACATCCTGTTGCCGCGTGGGCTCTATTTCGCCAATGACACCGGTGGTCTGGACAGCCGCAGTGCCAGCTGGAAGGTTGAAGCCCGGGCCATCGATGCAGAAGGGGAAGCTCTGGGCGACTGGTTCACGCTGGGCAGCGAGAGTCTGACGGCGGCCACCACCACGCCACAGCGTCTGTCCTACAAATATTCGGTTGCTGCCGGGCGCTATGAAGTGCGGGCCACACGCTTGGATGGCAAGGACACCAACTCACGCGCAGGGCACGAAGTGCGCTGGGGCGAGGCCCGGGGCTATCTGGCCGGTGGCGTCACTTTCCCTGACAACGTGACGCTGCTCGCCATCCGCATGCGCGCCACCGACAACCTGTCGCAGCGCTCCAGCCGCCTGATCAACTGCATCGTCACGCGCAAGTTGCCGGTCTGGTCGGTGGACTCCGGTTGGTCTGCTGCCATGCTCACGCGCTCGATCGCCTGGGCCTTTGCCGACATCCTGCGCGCGAGCTACGGCGCCAAACTGCCGGATGCCCGGATCGATCTGGCTGCCTTGGCCCAACTCGATCAGGTCTGGGGCAGCCGGGGTGATCAGTTTGACGGCGTGTTTGATCAGCAGGTCACGGTCTGGGAGGCGCTGACCCGAGTAGCCCGCTGCGGTCGGGCAGTGCCCTTTTTGCAGGGCGGCATTGTGCGCCTGGTGCGTGACGAAGCCCGGGTCTTGCCCGTGGCGCTCTTCAGCCCGCGCAACATCGTTAAGAACAGTCTCAAAATTCAGTACGTGATGCCCGGCGAAGAGACGGCCGATGCGGTGACAGTGGAGTTCTTCAGCAGCCGTACCTGGAAGCCCGACGAAGTCACCGTCAGCCTGCCGGGTTCCAGCAGCACCAATCCGGCCAAGCTGCGGCTCTTTGGTTGCACCACCGAGGCCCACGCGATGCGCGAGGGGCTGTATCTGGCGGCGGCCAACCGCTACCGGCGCCGCATCATCACCTTGCGCACCGAGCTCGAAGGTCTGATCCCCACTTATGGCGATCTGATTGCCATTGCCCATGACATGCCCAGTTGGGGCGTGGGCGGCGAGATCGTCGCCTGGGATGTCGGCACCCAAATCGCCACGTTGTCAGAGCCAGTCGGTTTCACGGATGGTCAGCCACACGTGATGGCGCTGCGCCGCCGCGATGGCGGGGTCAGCGGCCCGCATGCGGTGTCACCGGGCACCGATGCGCAGCAGGTGGTCTTCGCGGAGTTGCCCGACATCCCCATTGAAACCGGCCTGTCGGCTGAGCGTACACATTTCGCGTTTGGCATCGCCGAGCAATGGAGCCTGTTGGCAAGGGTGATCGCGGTTCGTCCACGCGGGGAACAAGTGGAAATCACCTGCGTGGCCGAGCACCCGGCGGTGCATACCGCCGATCTCACCATCGGCGCCTGACCCACGCTGATTCGCCCATCTTCTGTTGAACCCCGTTTTGTTGAGCCCGCCTGTCATGCCAGCGCGGGCATTTGTGTTTGTTGAGGAGTCCTCCATGTCTGATGAATTGCAATCCCCACCTCCTGACCTGCCGGTCGAACCCGTGTTGAGCCTGCGCGCCGAAGATCTCGATGATTTGCTCACCCGCGCCGCCGAACGCGGGGCTGAGCGTTGCCTTGCCCATCTCGGTCTGGAAAACGGCCATGCGGCGCGCGACATTCGCGAGTTGCGTGATCTGCTCGAGGCCTGGCGCGAAGCGCGCCACACCGCCTGGCAAACCATGGTGAAGGTGATCACCACGGGACTGCTGACCGTGATCGTGCTGGGCGCCGCCATAAAGTTCAAGCTGATGGGAGGTGGCCAATGACACCGATCCTGACCACACTCGCCCCAGGCATCTTCGAAGCCGGTGCCAAACTGATCGACAGACTGATTCCCGATCCGGCGCAACGCGAGCAGGCCAAGCTCGCCTTGTTCCAGGTCGAGGGTCAGCAGGCGCTACAGGAAATGCAGGTGAGCCTCTCGGCCATCCTGGCCGAAGCCAATTCAGCCGATCCGTGGACCAGCCGGGCCCGCCCGACCTTCCTGTATGTGATCTACGGTGTGATCCTGCTGTCGGTGACCGGCAGCATCATCGGTATTTGGTGGCCCGCCGAAGTGTTCCAGGCGGCAGAAAACCTGTCCAAGCTGCTCAATGCCGTGCCGGAAAGCTTGTGGTGGCTCTTCGGTGCCGGCTATCTCGGCTACACCGGTGCGCGCAGTTTCGACAAGTGGCGTGGCGTGCCCAGATAGGCATACCCTGGCAGGCGATCGATCGCCAGCGACTGCAGAATAAGCAACAGCAGTAAACCATAGACCCCGTCTTCATTGGCTTCCCTCTTTGGGTGCCGGTGAAGGCGGGGTCTTTTGTCGTTTGTGCGCCAGAAATCTGCACATCACTCGCGAGATGACCTTGGCTTTGTTCGCGAACAGCGCCTTCATGGAAGCATGTTCACCTTGCCCCACGACCCATGGCACCGCGCCTGCTGACCTCGCCACAAGCCGCCGATCGGCTGGGTCTGCCGGTACAGGCCCTTTATAAGTTGCGCGATGCCGACGAAGGTCTGGCCATCACCCAGACCGGCTTGCAGGTTGGCTATCAGATCGAAGACATTGCGGCCTACGAGCGCCGCGAGATGCTGGCCCTGGCCGAGCAGGTGCTGGCCACGGCAAGGCCACTGCCGCTGATCCATGCCATGGCGCAATTGCTGCGCTCACCGCCACCTGGCGATGGACTACCTGCTCCATCAGTGGATCCGAAACCAAAGCCACCACCGCCCTCGACTTCACCCAAGCTGGTTCCACTGCCGACGGCGGCAGTAACCGATGCGGTCGCTGTAACCCCACCAACACCCATCAGCGGTCCATTGCCCAATAAATCGGCCTGGTTCCTGGTGCGCAGCAAACCCCGGCAGGAATCGGTGGCACTCACCCACCTGGCACGCCAGGGCTACGAGTCCTACCTCCCCCTGTTCGCCACCGAAAAACTCGTCCGCCGCAAATCCACCGTCGTGCAAGAACCGATGTTTGCGCGCTACCTGTTCGTGCGGCTAGATACATCAGGCAATGGCCAGAGTTGGAGCCCGATCCGCTCGACCGTCGGTGTCAGCGAGTTGGTGTGCTTCGGCAGCCGGCCCGCACGGGTCGATGACGCCTTGATCGCCACCCTGCGCGAGCGTGAAACCGCACAGCAAGCCAGCCCGACCACCTTGTTCGCTACTGGCGACAACGTGCGTATCACCGAAGGGGCGTTTGTCGGGCTGGAGGCGATCTACCAGATGAACGATGCAGAAGGTCGGGCGATGGTGCTGCTCGATCTCTTGAGCAAACCTGTGGCCATGACGATCGACGCTGCTAGTCTGCGCAAGGTGGGGTGAGGTATGTCGCAAAGCTTGCCCACACGCATCCCGCCAGCGTCACTTTATGTCGACGATCTGCGCCACATGACCTTGATACGGCTTGGACTTCGAAGCAAACATGTCCGAAACAAAAGAGCTCCGAGAGATCATGACCTTGACTGAAAACCAAACCTTCCGCGCCGCCCAGTACGTGCGCATGTCCACCGAACACCAGCAATACTCCACCCTCAACCAGGCCGACAAGATTCGCGAGTACGCCGACAAGCGCGGCATCGAGATCGTGCGCACCTATGCCGACGATGGCAAGAGTGGACTGTCCATTGGTGGCCGCGCCTCCCTGCAAAGGCTGATCGCCGATGTCGAATCCGGCAATACTGATTTCAAGCTGATCCTGGTCTACGACGTCAGTCGTTGGGGCCGGTTTCAGGATGCGGACGAGTCGGCCTATTACGAGTACATCTGCAAACGAAAGGGCATCAGCGTTGCCTATGTCGCCGAGCAGTTTGAAAACGATGGCTCCCCCGTCTCCACCATCGTCAAGGGCGTCAAGCGCGCCATGGCCGGCGAATACAGCCGCGAACTCTCGGCCAAGGTCTTTGCCGGCCAGTGCCGCCTGATCGAGCTCGGTTTCCGCCAAGGCGGCCCGGCCGGGTTTGGCCTACGCCGCGTACTGATCGACCAGAGCGGCACCATCAAAGCTACCTTGAAACCCGGTGAACACAAAAGCCTGCAAACCGACCGCGTGATCCTGGTGCCTGGGCCTGCGCAGGAAGTGGCCACGGTCCACCAGATCTACCGCTGGCTGGTCGAGGATGACCTACCGCTATCTGAAATCGCCCAGCGGCTCAATGACATTCCCATCTACACCGATCGTGATTGCCCCTGGACCTACAGCACGGTGCGTCAGGTGCTGACCAACGAGAAGTACATCGGCAACAACGTCTATAACCGTCATTCCTTCAAGCTCAAGAAAAAGCACGTCGACAACCCGCCGCAGATGTGGATCCGCAAGCAAGGCGCGTTCGAGGGTATTGTGCCGCTCGACACCTTCATGGCGGCGCAGGAAATCCTGACGGAGCGCAGTCGGCGGTTCTCCGATGAAGAACTGCTCGAACACCTACGTTTGCTCTACCAGGAGCGCGGGACGCTCTCGGGTCTGATTATCAACGAGGCGCCGGCCTTGCCCAGTGCCGCCACCTACATCCAGCGCTTTGGCAGTTTGAGCAAAGCGTATGAACTGGTGGGCTTCCGCCCCGGACGGGATCTGGAATTCCTCGAGATCAACAGGCGCCTGCGCCAACTGCATCCAGAAATCGTCGAACGCACCCAGCACACCATTGCCGAATTGGGCGGCGAGATCTGGCGCGACCCGCAAACCGATCTACTGCATTTGAACCAGGAGTTGGTCATCAGCCTGGTCCTGGCTCGGTGCCAGCAACTGCCCAATGGCCTGCAGCGCTGGCGCATCCGCTTTGACCCCAGTCGCTACCACCCGGATATTACGGTGGCCGTTCGTCTCGATCCCGGCAATGCCGCCGAGCTCGATTACTACCTGTTGCCACGTCTCGACCTGCCCACCCAGGAACTACAGGTCACGGCCAGGAACAGTGCCGAAATCGAATGCTTCCGCTTTGATGACCTGAAATTCTTCTACGGCATGTCCGAGCGAGAGCGCCTGCAACGACGCATTTGACCTTGCCATCCCTCAAACCACCACCCACCCGAAAGGAAGCCCTATGACATCCACGCCAACCCACCCACTTAAGCGGAGGCCCCCATGCTGACCGGCACCCCTGAAACCGTCACCCTTATCCCGATTGCCCGCGTTGAAATCCTCAACTCCCGCGAACGCAACATGAAAATCTTCGAGGAGATCGTCGAGAACATCAAATCGATCGGCTTGAAGAAACCCATCACCGTCACCGAACGCCAAGGTGACGACGGCCACCCCAAATACCTGCTAGTCTGTGGCGAAGGGCGATTGAATGCCTTCCGCATCCTTGGCGAAACCCACATCCCGGCCCTGGTGGTCGATGTCAGCGATGAAGACGCCTTCATCATGAGCCTGGCGGAGAACATCGCACGGCGCGGCCACCGGCCGTTGGAAATCTTGGCCGACATCGAAATCCTGCGCAAGCGCGGCTATGCCGCCGACACCATCATCCACAAAACCGGTCTCTCGCCCAAGTATGTGAAGGACATCGTCTTCCTGCTCGACCAAGGGGAGGAGCGTCTGATCGAGGGCGTACAGCGCGGCGCCATCCCGCTGACTACAGCTTTGGAAATCGCCCGCGCCAAGGATGACGACGAAAGCCTCGGCGGAATGCTCCAAGAGGCTTATGAAAACGGCCAACTCAACCGGCGCCAGATCATTGAGACCAAACGTCTCGTTGAAAAGCGCCAGGAGCACGGCCCCGGCTCACCCAACCCCGGTCAGATCAAACCGCCCACCTCCAGCTACAGCCTGGTGCGCACCTACCAGCGCGAAGTCGAGCGTCAGCGCAAGATGGTGCTCAAGGCCGAGCATGCGCACCAGCGCCTGCTGCTGGTCGTTCAAGGCCTGAAAAAGCTGTTTGCCGACGAGCATTTCGTCAACCTGCTGCGTGCCGAGGGGTTGGACACCTTGCCCAAGTACCTGGCAGAGCGCATCGACAACCTGAATGGAGCCATCGCATGAATCCCGCCAGCAACACACAACAGGCACAACCCAACATCACACCGATGTACCCCGGCATCCAGCAATCGGAAACAGATGATGGTCCCGATTTGCCGAAGGCGCCATTGAATACTTTGTTGGGTTTCGATTTGGAGACCTACCAGATTCCACTCGACACCCTGATGCCCAGCAAACGTATCCCCGACGGAGTGATGAGCACCCGCAAGTACAAGCAGGTCGTCTCCTCCATCCACGAAATCGGGCTCATCGAACCTCTGTCGGTGATCCAGCATGACCCGGCCAAGTCGGAATTCATCCTGCTCGATGGCCATCTCAGGGTATTGGCATTGAAGGACTTGGGCGTGCACGAAGCCCCCTGCCTGCTGGCCAAGGACGACGAGACCTACACCTACAACCACCGAATCAACCGGCTTTCCACCATCCAGGAGCACTACATGATCCGCCGCGCCATCGATCGTGGCGTCAGCAAGGAACGCCTGGCCCGAGCCTTTGGCGTGAACCTGAGCTCCATCAACCGGCGCATCAACCTGCTCGAAGGCATCTGCCCAGACGCGATCGCCCGACTACAGGACAAGCAGTTCACACCCGATGTGACCCGGGTGCTGCGCAGCATGAAAGCGGCCCGGCAGGTGGAAGCGGTGGAGTTGATGGTAGCGAGCAACACCATCACCGTAGCCCATGCCGATGCCTTGCTAAAGGCCACGCCTCCGGAGCAGCGCACCGACTTCAAACCCTCGGAGCGTGACAAGCAACTGGCCCCCATCGAGCAGATCGTCAAACTGGAAAAAGAGATGAATCAGGTGCAAGTCCTTTACCGGGATGCCGAAGAGAACTACGGTTCCGACCTGCTCAACCTGGTGGTAGCCAAGGGCTACTTGACCAAGCTGCTCGGCAATGATGCCGTCAAAAGTTACATCACCCGCCACGAACCTGAAATCCTCGAGCATTTCGAACTGGTGGTGAATACGGTCAGCATGGAGGAGGCGGTGCAGCAGCAACTGGAGGCCGATGGTGAGTTTGATGAGTATCCAGACAGCAATGACCAACCCGCTGCAGAAACCACGCATTCCGATTCCGAAAATGACAACTAGACACCAGAATCAGTAGACAACGCCGCCACCGAATAGGAAGCACAAATGAAATGACCGATGGAAATGTCATTGCCGCGCTGCAATACCGAAGGGTAAAATGCTGACAATAAAGATAACCTTCGGAGGTGGCGATGCACTGGTATCTCGTTCATACCAAGCCCAGACAGGAAAAGTGCGCCCTGGAAAACCTCCATCGGCAGGGTTATCAGTGCTACCTCCCAACCATTCCATCTGAGAAGCTGCGCCAAGGGTTGCTAACTGTTGCGGATGAGCCGCTGTTCCCCCGTTACCTGTTCATTCGCTTGGGGCAGGGGGATTCGGCCAAGAGCTGGGCGCCAATCCGGTCTACCAAGGGCGTCAGTCGTCTGGT
>JACCDU010870129.1_pt1 | contig 47896 bp, 39 predicted proteins | sample 7446081 | NCBI WGS metagenome assembly JACCDU01 (sample SAMN15323447, study PRJNA562643) | freshwater metagenome | isolation source: river surface water | place: USA:Blue River Watershed | collected 2017-08-17 | reverse complement strand
GGGTGAACGCACTGCCACCGATCTCAAAAACCGGCCCGGTTGGCAACGCATTGAAGCCATTGCGCAGCAAAGAATTTGCGCCTTCACGCCAGCTCAGTCCGACATCATTGTGCGCTCGGGCCCGCGCATCCCAGAAGCTGCTGACTTGATGGTGGCTTGTTTGAAAAGGATGTTCCCAGAATGAACGCGCGCAAAGTTCAATCGGCCGGACGCTTGGCATTGCAGTTGTCTGTCTTGCTGTTGCTGCTCGTTGGTTTGGGGGCTTTGGTGGGCAGTGAAGGCTTTGCGGGCATGCAGCTTCAAGCCGATCTCAGCTTGATTGCCGACATTCGGTTGCCCAGAACTCTAGGCGCTTGTTTGGCAGGCGCTTTGTTGGGATTGGCTGGTGCATTGGCGCAAGGCTTGTTTCGAAATCCATTGGCCGATCCGTTTTTGTTGGGCAGTGCGTCGGGTGCCAGTTTGGGGGTGGCCATTGGCATGGTCTTGCTCACCCAGCTTAGCCAGCTCAACATGTCGCCTTGGTTCATGCGCATGGGCATCACTGGCATGGCTTTCATGGGCGCTTGGTTGGCTGTGGCATTGTCTTTGGTTTTGTCGTGGGGTGTTCAGCACACGCTGCGCTTGTTGTTGGCCGGTGTGGTGGTGGGCGTGGTGTTTGGTGCAGTGGCTTCCTTGCTCTTGATCATGTTTCCGCAAATTCAGGGCTCGGTGCAATCTTTCATGTTGGGCTCTACGGCTTATGTGAGCTGGGCGGCCTGTGGCTTGATGTTGGCTGTGTTGGTGGCGTCATGGCTTGTGTCTGTGGCGGCCAGCCCCTTGCTCGATGGTTTGGCTTTGGGGGAGTCCACTGCTCTCAGTTTGGGTTTGCCTGTAAAGTCATTGCGATGGCTCATGTTGGCTGTGTTGGCTTTGTGCACGGCAGCTGCTGTGGCCCAAACTGGCTTGATTGCTTTTGTGGGCTTGGCGGCGCCACATTTGGTGCGCGCCAGAGTGAAAGCGGTGCATGGCAAAACCTTGAGTTTGTCGTGCCTCATGGGGGCTGCGTTGTTAGGCGCTGCTGATTTGTTGGCGCGGGGCCTCATGGCACCTTTGGAATTGCCCGTGGGCGTGCTCACGGCCATTTTGGGTGGCGGCTACATGTTGTTTCTGATGCGTGGCATGAGCACAAAATCGGTGGCACATGCTGGAGGTCGCTCATGAACGCCTCATCTAAAACAGCTTTAAAAGCCAGCAACATCTCGGTCTCGCATGGCGACTTCAAAGCCGTTAATCAAGTGTCAATTGAATTGCATTCGGGTGAGTGGGTGGCGCTGGTGGGGCCGAATGGGGCGGGCAAGTCGAGCTTGCTCAAGGCCTTGGCGGGATTAACCGCATTAACTCACTCAACATCCGCCCAAGGTCAAGTTGAATTGATGGGCAAGCCGTGGGCCAGTTGGCAACGCCGTGAGCGAGCCAAAACCTTGGCCTGGTTGGGCCAAGCAGAAGCCGGGCAAGACGACCTCACGGTGTACGACGTGGCCATGTTGGGCCGCTTGCCGCACCAAGCTTGGTTAGCCTCGCCCAGCGCGCAAGACCGTGCCGTGGTGGAAGTGGCACTCAAAACTGTGCGCGCTTGGGATTGGCGCTCGCGCAGTTTGGGACAACTCTCGGGCGGAGAGCGTCAGCGCGTACTGCTGGCGCGAGCGTTGGCGGTGCAGGCCGATGTGTATTTGATGGATGAACCTTTGGCGGGAGTGGATGTGCCACATCAAGCCGATTGGTTGGAGTGGGTGCGATGCCTTACAGAGCAGGGCGCTGCTGTGGTCAGTGTGCTGCACGAACTGAACTTGGCATTGCAAGCAGACAGAGTGTGGGTCATGTCTGCAGGTGCTTTGGTACACGCCGGCTTGCCAAATTCAAGTGACACGCATCAAGCTTTGTCGGCAGTTTTTCAAAATCGACTGCAATGGCGCGAATGGCACGATGATGGCGGGACGCGATGGGTGGCCTTGCCAAAATAGTTTTTCAAATCTTTTTCAAATTTTTTCAAGTAGTTTTAGATTTGAAACTGCAATAAGCCGACACGGCACACTGAGCGCACAAAGGCTTGCGAGCTTGACACACATAGCGGCCATGCAAAATGAGCCAGTGGTGCGCATCGACCAAATAGTGGGCAGGTATTCTTTTTAAAAGTTTGAGCTCTACTTGCAGTGGATTTTTGCCGGGCGCCAAACCTGTTCTGTTGCCCAACCTGAAGATGTGCGTGTCCACGGCCATGGTGGGTTCGCCATAGGCCACGTTCAACACCACATTGGCTGTTTTGCGGCCCACTCCCGGTAAGGCCTCCAACGCTTCGCGCGAGCGCGGCACCTGACCGCCATGTTGTTCAATGAGGATGTGGCATGTTTTCAAGAGATTGCTGGCTTTGTTTCGGTACAGGCCAATGGTCTTGATGTAGCTCTCCAGGCCATCTTGCCCCAGGGCCAAAATGGCAGCGGGTGTGTTGGCCACTGGAAAAAGCTTTCGGGTGGCTTTGTTCACGCTCACATCGGTGGCCTGCGCCGACAACAACACAGCCGTGAGGAGTTCAAACACCGAGGTGTAAGCCAGCTCGGTGGTGGGCGAGGGGTTGGCTTCCTTCAGGGTCTTAAAAAAGAGTTCGATGTTGTGAGCGTTCATGAGAGAAAATATCAGCAAAATGGCGAAATAGCCTTGTCAATTGAAGTCAGAATAGACTTTAAACACCAACTGAGTTTTGTGGAAGATACACCATGTCCTTGCAATTTGCCGATCGTTTGAACAATGTCGAAACCTCTGCCATTCGGGAGTTGTTCAAACTTCTGGGCAAGCCCGGCATCATCAGCTTTGCCGGCGGTTTCCCCGACAGCGCCATGTTTGATGTGGAGGGCATTCGCGAAGCCTCGTCCTTGGCCTTGTCGCAAGAACCTGGTGCGGCACTCCAATACGGCGCTACCGAGGGCTATGGCCCATTGCGCGAACAACTCTCGCATTTCATGGGGCAAAAGGGCGTACAGGGGGTCACGCCCGAGCAGCTCATTGTGACCACGGGCAGCCAGCAAGCGCTAGACCTCATTGGCAAAACCATGATCAGCCCGGGCGACAAAGTCATTGTAGAAGGCCCCACATTTTTGGCCACCATTCAGTGCTTCAGGTTGTATGGCGCCCAGCTCATCTCTGCCCCGGTTGACGGCCACGGTGTCAATACCGAAGCACTTGAAAAACTCATTGCAGAGCACAAGCCTAAGTTTGTGTATGTCATTCCCACATTCGGCAACCCAACAGGCGCTTTGCTCTGTTTAGAGCGCCGCAAAAAGTTGCTTGAGTTGGCGGTCAAATACCAAACCTTGATGGTCGAAGACGACCCCTATGGCGACTTGTATTTCAAAGATGCGCCACCGCCCAGTTTGTTGGCCTTGAGCGCGCAAGTGCCAGGTAGCCGCGAGTGGCTGGTTCACTGTGGTTCTTTGTCGAAGGTGCTCAGCCCCGGCCTGCGGGTGGGTTGGATGATTGCACCGCCCGAACTTTTAAGCAGGGCGGTCATGTGCAAACAGTTTAGCGACGCCCACACCAGCACGTTTGCGCAAGCCACAGCAGCCCAGTACTTGAAGGCGGGCCGCATGCCCGCCACCTTAGACAATGTTCGCAAAGTGTATGCAGTGCGAGCCCAAACCATGTGCGATACACTGCGTCAAAATTTAGGCGATGCCATTTCGTTTGTACAACCTCAAGGTGGCTTGTTTGTGTGGGCCAGCCTCACTGGCGCCGGTGGCAAAGTGAAAGACGGCAATGCCTTTGCCAAATTGGCCATCGACAAAGGCGTGGCCTTTGTGCCGGGTGCACCGTTCTATTGCCAAAACCCCGATCACAGCACTTTGCGCTTCAGTTTTGCCACAGTCGGCGAGGACAAAATTTTAGAAGGTGTCGATCGACTCAAGCAGGCCCTCGTTTGAGCCGCAGCATGAACATTCAGGGTGTTGAGGTTCTCATTGAAGGCGAGGGCCCTGAAACGCTGCTCATGTTGCATGGCTGGCCAGACACGCTTGCGCTCTGGAACGACACCGTCCATGCACTCAAAGACAGCCACCAATGTGTGCGCTTCACTTTGCCAGCATTTGATGCCAAAGCGCCCCTGCCGCCCAAGTCATTGCTTGACATGGTGGCCTTCATCCACGAGGTGCTAGAGCAAGTCAGCCCTGCAAAACCCGTCACCTTGGTGTTGCACGATTGGGGTTGTGTGTTTGGCTACGAATATGCGGCCTTGCATCCCCATCGCGTGAGCCGCATGGTGGCGGTCGATGTGGGTGATCACAACTCTGGCGCGCTCACCGCTGCATTGAATGCCAAAGCCAAATGGGCTGTGTTCAGTTATCAAATTTGGCTGGCGCTGGCTTGGCAAGTGGCCAATATCTTGGGTGCTGTGGGCCGCCCTCTGGCCAATCGAATGACGCGCTACATGGCCAAAACGCTTAGATGTCCTAGTCCCATGGAGGACATGCACGTTGGCATGAACGCGCCCTACGCCATGAAGTGGATGGGTGCATTGGGCGGAATGGGTGGGGCGTGCAAAGCCCTTAAAATCTTGCCCACGGCCAGGCCCATGCTTTACATCTATGGCAAACGCAAGCCCTTCATGTTTCACTCTGCCCAATGGTTAGAAAAAATTTCATCTTTCCCGGGCTCTCACGTGGAAGGTTTTGACACGGGACACTGGGTCATGAGTGCCAAGCCAGAGCAATTCAATGCATTGCTCAAAACTTGGTTGAACTCAAGCGGCCAATAAACCACATGCACCCACAGCCAACATCGCTTAACGCTTCAAGGCGAGACATTCTGAAATGGGTTGCGGCAGCAGTGTCGCCCATTGCCTATTCCTTTTCGGCTGCCCAAACACCCTTGCAGCACAATCCGTTTTCCTTGGGCGTGGCCAGTGGCTCTCCCAACCACCACTCGGTGGTGCTTTGGACGCGTCTCATGGCCGACGCGGGCATTGGCAACCCGCAATTTTCCGAAGCCGATGTCACGGTTAAATGGGAAGTGGCCGACGATGAGGGCTTCAAAGTCAATCGGCGCGCGGGACAAGTGGTGGCGTTGGCCGCTTTGGCGCATTCGGTTCACTTGGAACTTGATGGCTTGCAAAGCGATCGGTGGTATTTCTATCGCTTTCAATTTGGCGATGCCCAAAGTGCGATAGGACGCACTCGCACCTTGCCACACCCTGAAGCGATGGTGCAAAAATTGCGCGTGGCCTATGCATCCTGCCAGCGGTGGGAGCATGGTTATTTCAGTGCTTACCACCACATGTGCCAAGAAAACCTCGATCTGGTTTTGTTCTTGGGCGACTATATTTATGAGTACATCAATGCTGCCAACCCCGTGCGTTTGCCTACGGGTGGCTGGGTACGCAGCCTTGCCGATTACCGCGAAAGATACGCACTTTACAAAAGCGAGAAGGGCTTGCAGGCCATGCATGCGCAGTGTCCATGGTTGGTCACCTGGGACGATCACGAAGTGTCTAACGACTACGCCGGCTTGGAGCGTGGACAAAGTGGCAATATCAGCTTCAACTTTGCTGCGCAGCGAGCTCGGGCTTATCAAGCCTTTTACGAGCATATGCCTTTGCGGGCCAGTGCATTGACCCTATCGTTACAAGGCTTGGCACAAGGCGCTGAAATGCGAATTTACGGCCAAGTTGCTTTTGGCAAATTGGCCAACATCTATTTGCTGGACGACAGGCAATACCGTGACAGGCAGGTTTGCAATAAGGCTGACGCCTTTGGCTCTAGTTTTGTCAATCCAGATCAGTGTGAAGATTGGTTCAATCCCAACCGCAGCTTGTTGGGCGCACAGCAATCGCAGTGGTTAGATCAAGCCTTTGCCAAAGCGCAAAAAGATGCGCGGCCCTGGAATGTGGTGGCACAGCAAACTATTTTTGGGCGTCGCGATTTTCGAATTGGCGCGGGCCATACCTTGTGGAATGATGGGTGGGATGGCTATTCGGCTGCGCGTCAGCAGATGACGCAATCGATGCAAAACAACGCTCTGAAAAACCCAGTGCTCCTTGGTGGCGATGTTCACGAAAACTGGGTCGGCCATGTCATGGCCGATGCATACAAAGACGACAGCGCCAAGGTGGGCGTAGAGTTTTGTGGTGCCGGTATCACCGCGCGCTCGGCGGGCAACGCAAAATTGGCAGCGCGTTTGGCAGAAAATCCGCACTTTATTTTTGCCGACAGCGAACGCAAAGGGTATGGCGTGGTGGAATTCACGGCCAAGCAAATTCAAACAGAATTGCGCGTGGTAGACGACGTGCGTCAGCCACAAACCAACATTGAAACCTTAGCCAAGTTTGAAGTAGAAGCAGGAGTGCCGCAAGTGCACCGCAAGGCTTAAAACACTTCCAACAAGCGGTCTAGTCCGCCTTCTTCAATGGCCACCATGGCTTGTTCACGCACCTTGGGTTTGGCGTGATAAGCCACCGACAAACCGGCCACGCTCATCATGGGCAAATCGTTGGCGCCATCGCCCATGGCAATGGCCTGTGAAGCTTCAATGCCCATCAGAGCGCAGGTATGCAACAGCATTTTGCGTTTTTCTTCACCGTCGCAAATATCGCCCCAATCTTGGTCCACCATGCGGCCCGTCAATTCACCGTGGACCACCTCGAGCACATTGGAGCGCGTCCAATCGATGCCCAGGCGGTCGCGTACATGGTCGGTGAAGAAAGTAAAACCACCCGACACCAAGAGCACCTTCATACCTGCTGCTTGGCAGGCTTTCACCAGCTTCTCTGCGCCTGGGTTCAGTTGCAGTCGCTTGTTCAAAACTTCTTCCATATGGGCCACCGTCACGCCCTTGAGCAAGGCCACGCGCCTGCGCAGGCTGTCTTTGTAGTCGCTTATTTCGCCGCGCATGGCGGCTTCGGTGATGGCGGTCACTTCGGCTTTGCGACCTGCAGCATCGGCTATTTCGTCCACGCATTCAATGTTGATGAGGGTGGAGTCCATGTCAAAGGCAATCAACTTGAAATGGCTCAGTGTCAGTGGCGGGGTGAAGCCCTTGAGGGTCATGCCTTTAAATGTTGGCGCGTTGCTCATTCCTTATCCTTCCACTTTTTCAACTTTGGGTTGTCCCAAGGACCGCAAAATATCGCGCACCATTTGCGCCCGTGCTTTGGGGTCGGGTAGTTCTCGCTCAATGCGCAGTTTGTCGTTGCCAGCCAATTGAATGTGCCTGTTCTTTTGAATCAACTCAATGATGCGCATGGGCTCGATGGGTGGATTGGGTTTGAAGCTGATCACAATGACCCCTGGCGAGGCATCAACCTTGACCACGCCATAAGGCACACTGAGAACGCGCAAGCGGTGCACGTCCATCAAGGTTTGGGCCTGTGCGGGCAGCTTGCCAAAGCGGTCGACTATTTCTTCTAGTAAACCATCAATCTGATCGGTGGTTTTGGCAGTGGCCAATTTTTTGTAAAAAGACAAACGCAAATGTACATCGCCGCAGTAGTCGTTGGGTAGCAGGGCAGGCGCGTGCAAATTGATGTCGGTGGCGGCAGACAAGGGGCTGAGCAAGTCGGGTTCTTTGCCGGCCTTCAAGCAGCGCACCGCTTCGTTCAACATTTCGTTGTAAAGCTGGAATCCAATTTCCAGCATGTTGCCGCTTTGGTTTTCGCCCAAGACCTCGCCAGCACCGCGTATTTCCAAATCGTGCATGGCCAAATAAAAGCCGCTACCCAACTCTTCCATTTGTTGAATGGCGTCTAAGCGCTGTGCGGCTTGTTTGGTGAGGCCGTCAATTTCAGGCACCATCAAGTAAGCATAGGCTTGGTGATGGCTTCGGCCCACACGGCCGCGCAATTGGTGCAACTGCGCCAAGCCAAATTTGTCGGCACGCGAAATCACAATGGTGTTGGCAGTGGGCACATCAATGCCGGTTTCGATGATGGTGGAGCACAACAAAATGTTGTAGCGCTGCGCCACAAAATCGCGCATCACTTTTTCCAATTCGCGCTCGGGCATTTGGCCGTGGGCCACCGCAATGCGCGCTTCGGGCAATATCTCTTCAAGCTTTTGCCGGCGGTTTTCAATGGTTTCGACTTCGTTGTGCAAGAAGTAAACCTGTCCGCCGCGTTTCAATTCCCGCAAAACAGCTTCGCGAATCACGCCCACGCCTTCGTTGCGCACAAATGTTTTGATGGCCAAGCGGCGCTGTGGCGCAGTGGCAATGACGCTCAAATCCCGAATGCCTTCAAGGGCCATGCCCAAGGTGCGGGGAATGGGTGTGGCTGTGAGGGTCAGTACATCCACTTCCGCGCGCATGGCTTTCATGGCTTCTTTGTGGCGCACGCCAAAGCGGTGCTCTTCGTCAATCACCAACAAGCCCAGGTTTTTAAATTTGGTCGATTCGCTCAGCAGTTTGTGGGTGCCCACCACAATGTCCACTGTGCCATCGGCCAAACCTTTGAGGGCCTCATTGACTTCCTTTGTAGAGCGAAAGCGCGACACTTCGGCCACTTTCACGGGCCACTTTGAAAAGCGATCTTTGAGGGTTTGAAAATGTTGTTCAGCCAACAAGGTGGTAGGGGCCAAGATGGCTACTTGTTTGCCACCAGTGACCGCCACAAAGGCCGCACGCAACGCCACTTCGGTTTTGCCAAAGCCCACATCACCGCACACCAAGCGGTCCATGGGGCGCGGGCTGATCATGTCTTGAATGACCGCATGAATGGCTGCGTTTTGATCGGCAGTTTCATCGAAGCCAAAGTCATTGGCAAACACTTCGTAGTCTTGCGGGCTGTAACGGAAAGGGTGACCTTCGCGGGCAGCGCGCCGTGCATAAATATTCAACAACTCGGCTGCCGAATCACGCACTTGCTCGGCCGCTTTGCGTTTGGCTTTTTCCCACTGCCCACTGCCCAAGCGGTGCAAGGGTGCTTCGTCGGCACTGACACCTGTGTAGCGACCTATCAGTTGCAATTGGCTGACTGGCACATACAGCGTGGCTTTGTCGGCATATTCCAAATGCAAAAACTCTTGCAGCGCTGGCGTGCCATCTGGGTTCTTCTCGCCCAAATCCATGTTGACCAAGCCGCGGTAGCGCCCAATGCCGTGGGCGTTGTGCACCACGGGGTCGCCCACATTGAGCTCCGACAAATCTTTGATAAGCGCCTCAACGTCGCTCACCTGTTCTTGTTTTTTCCTTCGGCGGGTACTGACGCCCGCCGCAAAGAGCTCGGTCTCTGTGACCAAATCAATGCCGGCCTCAAACCAATGAAAGCCCGAATTCAAAGCTGCAGTGGCAATGCCTATTTTTTCATCGCTGGCTTGAAACTCTTGGAGGTCATCAAAGGCGGGTGGGTTGACGCCACCTGCACGCAAAAAATCGAGCAGGCTTTCGCGCCTGCCCGAGCTCTCTGCCAAGATCAACACCCGATGGGGCGTGCTTTGAATGTGCGCCTGCAATTTGCTCAATGGCTCTTCTGCGCCGCGCACCACCGTGAGGTCGGGCAGGGCTTGCGCCAGCGTATTGTCGGCATTGCCTTCTGCACTGTCTGGCGCTACCAGCCTCAAGGCCAGCTGCGCATGTTGGTTGGTGCCCGTGTAAAACTGCTCGGCCGATAGAAACAAAGCTTCGGGCGGCAACGCGGGACGCTCAGGATCGCCTTGTACCAAGCGATAGCGGTCTTTGGTGTCTTGCCAAAATCGTTGAAAGGCTGGCTCTAAATCGCCATGCAGAACCAAGGTGGCAGGCGTGTCACTGCCTGCGCCCAGGTAATCAAATACCGTGGCCGTTTGTTCAAAGAACAGCGGCAAATAATATTCAATGCCCGCAGTGGCCACCCCATGACCAATGTCTTTGTAAATTCGGCTTTTGGTGGGATCGCCATCTAGCAACTCGCGCCACCGACTGCGAAACTTGGCCCGGGCCGCTTCGTCCATGGGGAATTCACGGCCAGGCAACAAGCGCACCTCGGGCACAGGGTACAAGCTGCGTTGGGTATCGGGGTCAAAGGTGCGGATGGAGTCAATTTCGTTGTCAAACAAATCGACCCGATAGGGCACTTGCGAGCCCATGGGAAACAAATCAATTAGGCCACCCCGCACGGCGTATTCGCCTGGGCTGACCACTTGGCTCACATGGTTGTAGCCTGCCAACGTGAGCTGAGCCTTGAGCTTGGCTTCGTCTAGCTTTTGTTTGGTCTTGAATTGGAAGGTGTAGCCCGCCAAAAACGAAGGTGGCGCCAAGCGGTACAAAGCGGTGGTGGCTGGAATGAAGACCAAGTCTGCGCCTTCGGCTTTGTCGCGCTGGTTAATGCGCCAAAGCGTGGCCAAGCGTTCGCTGATCAGGTCTTGGTGGGGCGAAAAGGTGTCGTAGGGTAGCGTTTCCCAGTCGGGAAAGATGGCGCTGCGCAGTCCGGGTGCAAAGAAGGCCACTTCGTCCATCAGCCGCTGGGAATCTGCGGCGTCTGAGGTAACCACCGCCGTGAGGCGACCCTGGGTTTTTTCGCGTTCGGCCAATTGGGCCAATAGCACGGCGTCTGCCGATCCCATGGGACGGGGCAGGGTGAAGCGTTTTCCTAAGCTAAGCGCGGGTAATTGCATGAACTCCAATAGTATAGTTGGCGTATTGGCACTCCTAAGCGACTCACGGTGAACCCTTCTGACATTGAAAGCCTTCAAGATCCTGCATACACAGCCCCTGTGGCGCGGTGTTTTGCGCTGGTGCCTTGTGCAGGCTCGGGTTCGCGCGCCGGCACGCTCAAGCCCAAGCAGTACGAGCACATTGCCGGCCAAAGCATGGTGATGCACACCTTGGCGGCACTGCAGTCGGTCAGCAGGTTGCAACAAATAGTGGTGGTGGTGTCGCCAGACGATGCACACGAGTGGCCAGAAACTGCGGTGCAGCGCATGCACTGCGGCGGAGCTACCCGCGCCGAGTCTGTGTTCAATGGCTTGAGCCAATTGCTGTCAGAGGGCGCCAAAGATCCACAAGGGGTTCAGGCTAGCGATTGGATTTTGGTTCACGATGCTGCGCGTTGTTTGATCACCGATTTGGAAATCAACCGATTGATCGATGCGTGCATCGACGATGAAGTGGGCGGCTTGTTGGCCTTGCCATTGCCCGATACTTTAAAAGCCGCGGTCAATGGCCGTGTGAGCCAAACCTTGCCGCGCCAAGACAAATGGTTGGCACAAACGCCTCAAATGTTCAGAGCCGGTGCATTGCACGCGGCTTTGTTGGCCAAGTCTGCCGAACAGTTTGAAGGCATTACCGATGAAGCCAGTGCCATGGAAATGGCGGGCTTTGCGCCCAAATTGGTTGTGGGCAGCCCGCATAATTTCAAAGTCACTTATCCGCCCGATTTTGCATTGGCCGAAGATTTGCTCAGGAGCAGAACATGAACATTCGAGTTGGTGAAGGCTGGGACACACACGCCTTGGTTGAAGGCCGTCCTTTGATGTTGGGCGGCGTTCAAATTCCATTTGAAAAAGGTTTGTTAGGCCACTCTGATGCCGATGTGCTTTTGCACGCCATTACCGATGCGCTCTTGGGTGCTTCAGGTTTGGGCGACATTGGCCAGCACTTTCCAGACACCGATGCCACCTACAAGGGCGCCGATTCGGTGGTGCTCTTGAAGAAAGCCTGTCAACACGTGAAGCAATTGGGTTGGCAGATTGCCAATGTCGACTGCACCATCGTTGCGCAACAACCCAAACTGGCGCCGCATCGATCAGACATTCGTTCGTCCATTGCCAAGGCCTTGGGCGTGACCGAATCGCAGGTGAATGTGAAAGCCAAAACGGCCGAGAAAATGGGCCCTGTGGGTGAGGGCCTGAGCATGGAGGCTAGGGCTGTGGTTCTAATTCACAAGCCCTGAAATACAAGGCTTACTGGGCGGCCCAACCGCCATCCATGTTCCAAGCCACGCCGCGAATGTTGTTGCCCACAGGCGAGCAGAAAAACACCGCCAGTTCGCCCAACTCTTCGGGCGTGGTGAATTGCAGAGAAGGCTCTTTTTCACCCAGCAGCAACTTGGTTGCGTCTTCGTTAGACAAACCCAATGCAAGGGCCTTGGCATCCACTTGTTTTTGAACCAAGGGTGTGAGCACCCAGCCTGGGCAAATGGCGTTGCATGTGACGCCAGAGGTGGCGTTTTCCAATGCCGTCACTTTGGTCAGGCCCACAATGCCGTGCTTGGCGGCCACATAGGCCGATTTTTCTGCAGAACCCACCAAGCCGTGAACGGAAGCCACATTGATGATGCGGCCCCAATTGGCCTTTTGCATGGCAGGCAACACAGCGCGCGAGGCGTGGAAGGCGCTGGACAAATTGATGGCAATGATGGCGTCCCAACGCTCAACCGGAAAATTCTCGATGCGGGCCACATGCTGAATGCCCGCGTTGTTTACCAAAATATCGACGCGCCCAAACTTGTCTTCGGCAAACTTCACCATGGCGTCAATTTCGGCGGGCTTGGTCATGTCGGCGCCGTGGTAGGCCACTTGGGCGCCTAAGGCGGCAATCTCTGCCTCAGGTCCGGCGTGGTCGCCAAAACCGTTTAAAACAATGTTGGCACCCTGTTTGGCCAGGGCTTTGGCAATGCCCAGGCCAATGCCACTGGTTGAGCCTGTCACGAGTGCGGTTTTGCCCTTGAGCATGGTGGTTCTCCGAATGAATTACGATGTGGAAAAGTGAATTATGGCGCGTCAATGCCCTTGGGGCTGATGGCTGTTGTCAAAAATTGAGAAACGAAACCCTGCATGTCAGAACTTGCCCTAGATCCCGTGCTAGATCCCGTCCTTGATTTTGTGTCGTGTCCCGACCCAAATGGCACGCACCGCATGGCCTATTGGTCATGGGGCGATGCGAGTGCATCTCATGTGGTGGTGTGTGTGCACGGCCTAACCCGACAGGGGCGCGATTTTGATTTGCTGGCTCAGGGCTTGGTGGCCTCTGCCAAAAAGGCCAATTTGCCGGCCATCCGGGTTATTTGTCCCGATGTGGTGGGGCGTGGCCAAAGCGAGTGGTTGAAAGACCCCATGGCTTATCACTTTGCACAATACGCAAGCGACATGGCGGTCATGCTGCAAAGCCTGCACGCACAGCAACCCATTGAGCACTTAGATTGGGTGGGCACCAGCATGGGCGGCGTGATCGGCATGTTGTTGGCTGCGCAGCCCTTGCCCACGCCTATCCGTCGTTTGGTGCTCAACGACATTGGGCCTGTGGTGTCTTGGGCCTCCATCCTGAATATGAAAAACTATGTGGGGAAAGTGGGTCGATATCAAAGCTTGCAAGATGCGGCCAATGCCATGTGGGAAATTTCCAAATCTTTTGGGCCTCACACCCCAGAGGAATGGTTGGCATTGTCAAAGCACATGGTTAGAACATTGGAAGATGGCGCACTCGCTTTGCACTACGACCCTGCTCTTGGGGTGCCTGTTCGCGCGGTAACGCAAGAGCAAGCGCAGGCAGGGGAGGCCGCCCTTTGGCAGGTTTACGATTTGATCGCATGCCCCACCTTGCTCATTCATGGCGCGCTATCGGAGCTGTTGAGTTTGAGTGCTGTGCAAGACATGCAGCAACGCGGCCCGCGGGCCCAAGTGGCCACCATCCAAGGCGTGGGTCATGCACCCACCCTCACGCACGAGGACCAAATAGACATTGTTCGGCGGTTTTTAGGACTGCATGCATGACTGAAGGTATCTATGATGTTCTCAACAGGGCCAGGGCATTTGCCGAGCCCTTTTTGGCAGGTGAGTCTTTAGACACCGGCGAGAACATCCTCGACCACGCCGATGCGGTTGTGGCTATCTTGGACACCCTGAAAAGCGGTAACGATGTGAAGGCCGCCAGCTACTTGGTGTACGCCTGTCCGCATTTGAGCCGGCCGCAAGAAGTGATTGCCAAAACCTTTGGTAATGAGTTTGCTTTGCTTGCTGTTGAAACCACCAAGTTGATCGAAGTGCAACGCATGTCGCGCGCTGCCACGTCTGCAGCAAAGCTGCAAAACGATCCGCGATCGCAAACAGAAAATGTGCGCAAAATGCTGCTGGCGTTCAGCAAAGATTTGCGCGTCATCATGTTGCGCTTGGCCTCTCGTTTGCAAACGCTGCGCTATTTTGCAAGTGTCAAAAAAGAAGTGCCTGCAGCCTTGGCCAAAGAGTCTTTGCAAGTCTTTGCACCACTGGCCAATCGATTGGGCATTTGGGAAATCAAATGGGAACTGGAAGATCTGTCCTTTCGATATTTGGAGCCCGATACCTACAAAAAAATTGCCAAATTGCTGCACGAAAAACGCTTTGAGCGTGAACTCAATATGCAGCATTTGCGCGAGCAAGTCCAAACTGAACTGGCCGCACAAAACATTCAGGCGGTGGTTCAAGGTAGACCCAAACACATCTACAGCATTGTCAAAAAAATGCGCGGTAAGTCGCTCGATTTTTCTCAGGTGTTTGACATTCGGGCCATGCGCGTCATTGTGCCCAACGTGGCCGATTGTTATGAGGCACTCAGTTGGGTTCACTCCAACTTTGCGCCCATCGTTTCTGAGTTTGACGACTACATAGCCAAGCCCAAAACCAATGGCTACCAATCCTTGCACACTGTGGTGCGCGACGATCAGGGGCGACCCATCGAAATTCAAATTCGCACGCAAGCCATGCACGATCACGCAGAGCACGGCGTGGCTGCGCATTGGGCTTACAAAGAGGCCGGTGCCAAAGGCTACGTGGGCGTCAGTGCCAACAGCGATTACGATGCCAAGATAGCGGTGCTCAGGCAGTTGTTGGCTTGGGAAAGGGAGATGTCCTCCGATGCCACGCATGCCGGTCAAGCGGCTGAAGATGCTGCTTTGTTTGACGATCGTATTTACGTGCTCACGCCCAATGCCGCCATTGTGGAGTTGCCCAAAGGCGCCACGCCCATCGACTTTGCCTACACCGTGCACACCAACTTAGGCCACCGCTGCCGCGGCGCCAAAGCCGATGGCATGATGATTCCCTTGAACACGCCACTGCAAAACGGTCAAACCGTTGAGGTGATCACGGTGAAGGAGGGCGGCCCCTCGCGCGATTGGCTCAACACCGATTTGGGTTATTTGGTTAGCCACCGTGCGCGCGCCAAAGTGCGGGCTTGGTTCAATGCACTGATTACGGACGAGAGCATTGCCAAGGGGCGCGAGGCTGTTGAAAAGATTTTGCAGCGCGAAGGTAAAACGGCCATCAAGTTGGAAGACTTGGCTTCCGACTTGGGATTTAAGTCGGCCGAAGCGCTGTTTGAAATTGTGGGCAAAGACGAATACTCCTTGCGCAACATCGAGGTGTTTTTAAGACCACCAGAACCTGTGATGCAGCCAGACGATTTTGTGCTGCTCAAAAAATCGCGCGCGGTGCCAGCCAAATCGCAATCAGGTGTGTTGGTGGTGGGAGTCGATTCTTTGCTCACACAGTTGTCCAAATGCTGCCGCCCTGCGCCGCCCGATGCCATCAGTGGTTTCGTCACGCGCGGCAAGGGCGTGAGCATTCACCGAGACGACTGCCGCACATTTCAATCCCTGCTGGCCAAGCATGGCGAGCGGGTGATAGAGGTGCGCTGGGGTGTGCAAAAACTGGGACAAAATTTGGTGTATCCGGTGGAGGTGTCGGTGGCAGCCTCAGACCGTCAAGGCCTGCTCAGAGACATTTTTGAGGTCTTTGCCAAGGAGAAAATGAACGTGGTGGGGGTGCAGACGCAGTCGGTCAAGGGCACGGCCTGGATGACCTTCACGGTGGAGGTGGCCGATGCATCCCTCTTGAAAAAAGTCATGCAGAGTGTGAAATCGGTCTCGGGGGTGAGCTTGGTCAAGCGCAATTAAGCCGACTTTGTAGAGAAATGGGCCTATTTTTTTGATGCTACAATGCGGGCTGAATTTGTAGGCGCGTAGCTCAGCTGGTTAGAGCACCACCTTGACATGGTGGGGGTCGTTGGTTCGAGTCCAATCGCGCCTACCAACATTCATTGGCTTCAATCGAAAGCCGTTACTGACTTAAATCCCCAAGTATTGAAAATGTATTGAAGCTCAAGTTTTGCACTGAGAGCAACAACACTGGCAGGGATCAGGCCAGCAGGGCGCATTAGTCGTAAGTCAACGCCCCGCGCCCCAACAATTTTTCTGCCACGATCGCGTCGAAGATGCTTTCAACTTCGGTGAAATGTTTGCGCATGCCAATCACAGGTTGGATCACCCCGCGGGCCATGACCTCCATCGTTTCGATCAGTTCGGTACGTGTGGAATGGCGCGATCCGGTGACGATTTTTTCGGTCAGTATCAGCTGACGGATCGGAATTTGAACATCGCCCTTGCCAACCCCAATCACCACTGCGCGGCCCGAGGTGGTCAAGCTGTCATAGGCCACCTGAAAAGTTTGAGCATGGCCAACATAGTCGATGGCCGCATCTACACCACGCCCATCCGTTAGCTTTTTAACAGCCCCCACCAAGTCGGTTTCTCGCCTGGCATGAACCACCTCATCTGCACCCCATTGGCGCGCTAGCTCCAGCTTTTCGTCTGACACATCCATGGCGATCACCCTTGCGCCAAAGGCCTTAGCCACTTGCACGCCATGGATGCCCACCCCGCCACCAGCGCCAATTAGTAAGACATTGTCATGCGGGTTCACGCGGGCACGCTCTTTCATGCAATGCCAATTGGTATTGACCGCATCGGTGGCCATGGCCGCCGCCTCATAACTCAAGCCCTTGGGAATGAGCAAAAAGTTTTCTACCGGCAAACTGACGTATTCGGCATAGCCGCCGTCGCGATGTACCCCTACATAGCCCTTGAATGCCTCGCACAGCGTTTCACGCCCACCACGGCACCAACGGCAACGGTGGCAAGTGAGGTAGAAATACACCGCACAAGCGTCACCCACCTTGAGTTCGGTCACATCCGAGCCGACTTCAACGATGTCACCACCCAACTCGTGGCCCATGATACGGGGCGCCTCGCCCCCAAAACTGCCGGTGCGCATATTCAGCAGTGTCAGGCCAACACCCGCTGCACGGACACGCATCACGGCCTCCCTAGGACCCGGCTTGGGATCGGGCCGATTCATCAACACCGACTTTTCACCCCACTTTTGAACCACCATTGCTTTCATCAAGATCTCCTAAGCCAGCTTTATCTGTCCGTCTTCAAATGGTTTGAGACAGATTTTCTAATTTTTGAAAAGGAAAAATTAACTCAATTTATCTCCTTAACATCATCCTTATAAACTCTGCCATGTAGACTGGCAAGTCCACATAGCACCTATAGTCAATAGGATGAAGTTATTGGTAGAGGTCTAAAAGGTTGCGAAACCCTTCAGCCTCAGATATCGCTTTGAATTAGTTTTTCAGCGGTAGCGCACCTTCATCAGCAAAATGATCAACGCCAAACTGGTGGTGATCGTGTTGGCAATGATGATGGGCCAGGCCTCCATCAAGATCCCGTAAACCAACCAAAGCGCCACGCCCGTCGTGAATAAACTGTACATGCTCAGTGAAATGCCACTCACATCCCGAGTTCGGAAGGTCTGCCAGGCCTGCGGCACAAAGCTGGCGGTGGTCAAGATGGCGGCCACAGAGCCAACCCAGTCGATGAGGTTCATGTGTGCGGGTACCTTAGGGCTTTGAAATTGCCAAATGGGGTAGCCTGATTAAGGCCAATGGCATCAAAGCACAGTGGAAAAAAATTTGGTTTGCAACAATTGGGGTCAGATCAACATTAATTTCCAATCAGTGAGGGGTGAAGGCAAGGGGGGCTGAACGATTTCTGGTACTCCAGTATGAGGAAGCCCCCCTTGCCTTCAGCCCTCACTGATTGACCAAATTAATGTTGATCTGACCCCAATTGTTGTTAAAACGGATACTGACGCGGTGTGGTTTGAATCGTGATCCAGCGCAGTTCCGTGAACTCATTGATGCCAGCCTTGCCGCCAAACCGGCCATAGCCACTGCCTTTCACGCCGCCAAAAGGCATTTGCGCTTCATCGTGCACGGTGGGGCCATTGACGTGGCAAATGCCTGAGTCAATTTTTCGAGCTACGTTGTAAGCACGCGCAATATCGCGTCCAAACACACTGGATGACAAGCCATACTCGTTGTCGTTGGCACAGGCAATGGCTTCTTCTACACCCTTCACACGCACAATGGCCTTCACTGGGGCAAAGCTTTCTTCGCGGTAAATACGCATAGCGGGAGTGACGTTGTCTAGCAGGGTGGCGGGCATGAGTGTGTCGGTTGACTTGCCGCCACACACCAACTTTGCGCCTTTGGAAACGGCGTCATCAATCAGGTCGTTGCAATGCGACACGGTGTTCATGCCAATCACGCTGCCCAGCACCACTGGCTCGGGTTTGCGGGGATCGCCCAAGGGCAAGCTTTTGGCTTTGGTGGCAAAGCGTTTGACAAACTCATCGGCAATTTTTTCGTCCACCACAATGCGCTCGGTGCTCATGCAAATTTGGCCGCTGTTGGCAAAGCTGCCAAACGTGGCAGCGTTGACAGCATCGTCAATGTCGGCGTCGTCCAAGATCACCATGGGGGCCTTGCCGCCCAATTCCAAAATGACAGGTTTCAAATACTTGGCGCAAGTGAGTGCCAGGAGTTTGCCCACTTTGGTCGAGCCAGTGAAGTTGACGCGCCTTACCGCAGGGTGGGCCACCATGGCTTCTACCACTGCGGCGGCATCGGCGGGCGCGTTGGTGATGTAGTTGACCACGCCAGGTGGAAAGCCCGCCTCTTGAAACGCTTCCACAATGAGTTGATGTGTTTTAGGGCAATTTTCTGAGCCCTTCAAAATGACGGTATTGCCGCAGGCCAAGGGCGTGGCAATGGCGCGTACGCCCAAAATAACGGGCGCATTCCATGGGGCAATGCCCAAAATAACACCAGCAGGTTGGCGAATGCCCATGGCCAAGCTGCCTGGAATATCTGAAGGAATGACTTCGCCAGACACCTGTGTGGTCAAAGCGGCCGCTTCGCGAATCATGCCAGCAGCCAAAAACACATTGAAGCCCGCCCACATGCCGGTAGCGCCAGTTTCTTCAGGCACGGCTTTTACAAACTCAGGCGTTTTGGCTTCCAACTTATCGGCCGCTTTCAACAGCAATGCGCGTCTTTCGTTGGGGCCTACGTCGCACCATGTTTTGAACGCTTCCGCCGCTGCTTCCACCGCCAAAATAGCATCGGCAGGGGAGGCCGCGGGTGCGCGTGTGGCCACGGTGCCATCGAGTGGGTTGCGGCGCTCAAAGGTGGCGTTGTTTTCGGCACTCACCTTGAGGCCGTTGATGAGCATAGACATATCAGACATGACGTGTTCCCTAAAGATCTTCAGAAATTAATTGGATCGCACTGTTTTTTCGAGTGCTTGTGAAGCGGTTCGGGTATCGCTAGCAGCAGCCCCCAAATAGGCTTCTTGAATCACGCTAGAGCGAGCCAGCAACTTGGATGAGCCATGCGCCACCAGTGCACCCCGTTCAATGACATAACCACGGTCGGCTACAGCCAGTGCTTTGCGAACGTTTTGCTCCACCATCAGCACCGTGGTGCCTTGGTCTGCAATGCGGCGTGTCATGGCTAGCAGTTCGTCCACCATGCGAGGCGCCAAACCCAGTGAGGGTTCATCGAGCATCAGCAGGCGAGGAGCCGACATCATGGCGCGCGCAATGGCCACCATTTGTTGCTCACCGCCACTCATGGTGCCTGCCAATTGCGTAGCGCGTTCGCGCAATTTGGGAAAGTCGTTCAAGACCATTTCCATGCGCTCTTGGCGGACGCTGGGTTTTTGCAGCCAACCACCCAGCTCGAGGTTTTCAAGCACCGTCATTTGTGGAAACAGCTGGCGGCCTTCGGGCACCAAGGCCATGCCAGCCTTGACAATTTCGTGTGGTTTTTCTGGCAGGTCTTCGCCGTCCAGAAGCACTTCACCGCGCATTGGAATTTGTCCAGACAGGGCGCGAAGCAGGGTCGTTTTGCCTGCGCCGTTGGGTCCTAGGATGACCGTGAGGCCGGGCAACACATCAAAGTTGAGTTGGCGAATCACTTCAAACGGGCCATAGCCTGCAGACAATCCACGCACACGCAATTGCGCTTTGCCTGAGCCACCCAGAACAAAAGCTTGAGGGCGATACCACATCATGTGAGGCCCTCCGAGTCGTTCACCATTTCGTCGCCTAAATAAGCTTCAATCACTTCTTTGTTGCGCACCACGTCCGATGGTTTGCCATCGGCAATCATCTTGCCTTGGTTGAGCACAATCACACGCTCAACGTGTTTGAGCAACACTTTGACAGCATGCTCAATCCAAATGACAGAAAGGTCTAACTCATCGCGCAAACGGCGAATGAGACGCGCCATTTCTTCCACTTCAATTTCGGTCAGGCCTGCAGCCACTTCGTCTAACAACAAAATGCGAGGGCGCGTAGACAAGGCCATGCCAATTTCTAACACGCGTTGCTGCGAAGGTGTAATGGCCCCAGCGGGCAGGTCTGCCAAATCAGACAAACCAATGACCGACAAAATGCTGGCGGTATCGCGAAGGGCCCAAGGTACGCCTTTTTCTTCACCCCAAAACACATACTTTCGAGGCCTGCGCCCGGCAAACATCAATCCAAATCGAATGTTTTCGCTCACGGGCAAGTCGCTGAACACACGCGGTGTTTGAAAAGTGCGGGCCAGGCCGCGCTTGGCAAACTGGTGCGGTAAAGCGCCCGTCAATGACCTTCCATCCACTTTGAGTTGGCCAGATGTGAGAGGCGTGACACCTGAGATGGCATTGAAGAAAGTGGTTTTGCCAGCGCCATTTGGCCCCATGATGCCCACCAGCTCGCCCGCCGCAATGTTCATGCTGACAGCATCGACCGCAGTCAAGCCGCCAAAGCGCACCGTCACATCTTTGGCTTGAAGCAAATAGTTTTCAGAGGCCGACAATTCGTCTCTCCTTGGCGCGTTGCTTGTCGCGTGCTTTGTCGCCACTCCATTCGTAGCGCGTGTCCTTGTACCACTGACGCATGTCTTGGTACCAGTCTTTGAAGGTTTGCCAGCGCATGGAGGCTAAGCCACCTGGCAAATACAACACACTTAAAATGAGCAAGAGGCCCAGCGTCATCATGTAAATTTGCGGTGCTTGCAAGCGCAACGTTTCGGCCAAGATGCTGAACACAATGGCGGCAATGAGGGGGCCCCACAAAGTCATGGCGCCACCTATCAACGCAATCAACACGGTTTGAAAGCCAATGAACGGATTGAATGCGGTGTGCGGATCGATGTAGGTCCAGCGCACAGCCATGGCCGCGCCCACACCACCGGCCACGGCAGCTGTAAAGGCAAAGCCAGCCACTTTCACCCAGCGGGTGTTCACACCCAAGGTTTGCGCGCGTTGTTCATCACCCCCAATGCCCAGCAAGGCCAAGCCAAATCGGGTGCGACGCAGGCCAATCGAAAGCCCCACCGTGACCACAGCCAAGAGCAATACCGTGTGATAGATGGTGCTCATTTCGGGCACCGTGGTGAGCACGCGGCCCACTGTGCCATGCACCGATTTTTCGTAATAGCTGATGGCATGGCGAATGAGTTCGGCCATGCCAAATGTGAGCACGGCAAAGTAGGTGCCGCGCAAATGCAAAACGGCCAGTCCCATGACCACGGCTACTGCCGCTGCTATGCCTGCGCCCAATGCAATGGCACTGGCCCATTCCATGCTGTCTAAATTCATGGCGGTGGTGTATGCACCCAAACCAAAGAAGGCCGATGTGGCCAAAGACAAGTAGCGCGAGCTGCCACAAAAGAAGCCCCAGCTGGTGGACAAGGCCACATACATCAAGCAGGTGAGTGCCATGGAGAGGACAAACTCACTGCCATAGCTGGGCAAGGCCAAAGCCCATCCGGTGAGTCCGAAGAGCACCAGGACATCTCGCCAAAGGTTTGCGTTGGAATTCATTTGCTAAACAAGCCTTTAGGACGAAACAACAGCACGCCAATGAAAACGACGTAGGACAAGAGTGCTTTGAGCGAGGGGTTGGTGAAGTGCATGCCAAAGGCTTCAATCACACCCAGCATCAAGCCACCCGCAAGGGCGCCGCCCATGCTGCCAAAGCCCCCAAGCGTGATCACAATCAAAGCCGTGACGGTGTAGGGCTCGCCCATGGATGGAGAGATGGTGTAGGCCATGGACAACAAACAACCGGCCAAGCCAGACAGACCCAAGCCAATACCAAACATGAGTGGGTGCAAGGTGCGTGTGTTGATGCCCACCAATTGGGCACCCACTTGCGATTGCATCAAAGCGCGAACGCCTTTGCCCAGCAAAGTTTTGCGCAGCAACACCATGAGGCCCAGGCTAAAAACCAATGCCATGCCAAACACCAGCAATTTGTTGCCTGCAAATTGGGCGCCGCCCATGGCCACAGGGTCGGCCATGAAGTCGTAGCCCCGCAGTTCGCCGCCCCAAATAGAAGACACCAAGTTTTGAATGAGGAACATCAAGCCAAAGGCCACCATCAAGCCTCGAGCCTCGAAGATGTCGATGTTGGGGGAGGTGGCCGTTAAACGCCTGAAGCACAGCCAATGAATGGCCAAGCCCAAGCCCATGAGCACCACAAAGGATACGGGAATCATCAGGAGTGGTGAAATTCCGAAGCTGGTTTGCACCATCCAGGTGAGGTAGGCACCCAGCATCAAGAATTCGCCATGCGCAATGTTGAGAATGCGCATCAGGCCGTATTGCAAATTCAGCCCTAGCGCAACCAACGCATAAATGCCGCCTGTGATGAGCCCGCTGACAATCAGCTCAAGCCAAGCGGTAGCAGACACAAATCATTTCCAAGCAGGTTTGTTGGGGTTGAGTTTGGCGGTTGCAAGCTTGGTGGGCCATACCACTTCAAACTCACCGTTTTGCCATTGGCTCACGGTACCGGGTGTGGCAATGTTTTCGCTGCCAGAGAACTTCACATCGCCAATGATGGTTTTGTGATTGGTGTTGGCAATGTAGTCGCGCAAAGCTTTGCGGTCTAAGCCCACTTGCTTGACGCCAGCCGTCAAAATTTCCAGGCCAGCCCATGTGTGACCGCTGGCCCAGCGATCGGGTTCTTTGCCAGGAAACTTTTTGACGTGTGCATCAAAGTAAGCCTTGGCACCGGGGCTGGTTTTGGCATTCCATGAGCCCATGCCCATCACGCCTTCTGCGCCGGCGGGGGTCATGACATTGCGGTACAACTGGAAAGCGGTGCCCACAGAGGCGTAGAAGAACTTGGGATTGAAGCCCACCTCTTTGGCTTGTCGGCTGGCCAAGATGGTGTCGGGTGGATAGGTGAAGCCCACGAAAGCATCGGGGTTCTTGTCCTTGATGGCGCGCAATACGGGCGACAAATCTTTCACGCCGCTGGGGTAGCTTTTCTCTTCAATCATTTGAATGCCGCTACCCTGCAGTGCCACTTTCAATGCGGCGTAGTTTTCCAAACCAAACAAGTCGTCAACATAAATACAGGCGATGGTTTTAACGCCATTGGCCTTGAACATATCGACCAAAGCGTTGGTCATGGGCTGGGGTTGTTGCAGCAGCAAGAAGAAGTAGGGCAACTTCATCTCGATTAATTTTCTGCTGAGCGCTGTGGGAGCCAAAAATGGATAGCCAAAGCGATTAGCCAAGGGGGCCACGGCAAAGTTGGCGTTGCTGCCCCAAGGTGGTAAAACCAAATCGACCTTGTCGGAGCCCATGAGCTTTTCGTAGGTGCGAACGCAGGTTTCAACATCGCTGCGGTCGTCGGAGCTGATGAGCTCGATGGGGCGCTTCACGCCCTTCACATCCAGGCCACCTGCGGCATTGACTTGCTCAGCCCACAAGAGGTAGTTGGGCTCTTGGCTCACTTGTGCGCCACCGGTCCATGGGCCGGTGCGGGCCATGGCGTAGCCAATGCGAACTGGTTTGGGTTGGGCGTGAATGGCCGGGGCAAGGCTGGCAACGCCAAGCGCGGCTGCGCCTTGTAGAAGTTGGCGACGTGATGTCATGGGATTGTCTCCGATTGGAATTTTTAGACCCCGATGCTACCAAGGGAATTAAACCTTTGCTCACATCGGTTTTCTAAAGACCCAGGGCGGGGTAGGCGACTTTTCTTTCCAAAGGCCGATGGACTGGGCTTGAGCCGTCGTTTCAGCTTGTGCATAGCTTTCTTGGTCTTCTTTGGATTGCTCGTTGGCAAATTGCTTGTAGTGCCAGGCCATGCCACGCTTCACTTGCTCAAGGCAGACATCGACGCTGTTGATCAGCACCTTGCCTACCAGTCGGCCATATTTGTCTTTCTTTTGATAATCGACCAAGACCTGTTTGCCATGCACCATTTCATGCAAAGACTGTTTTGACTTGTTGCCAAAGGCCTGGGCTTTTTCGGGGGCGTCGATGCCTTGCAGTCTAATTTTGTGCTGGGCTTTTTGGGCATCAAGCACCGTGATGGTGTCGCCGTCGGCCACACTCACCACTTTGCCTTGCACAATGGCGGCCTGAATCTGGAAACAGCACGCCATCAAGGCGATAGAAACAAAAAACTGGGTGTTCAAAATAACTTTGCATCTGCTTGGGCGGTGAAGCCCATGACAAGTGGTCTTGTCAGTAAGGCCCGTCAATTGATTCGATCATATCGACCCTGGCAGGCTTTGAACAGATGCAGGGTGAGGTTCAGAAACTCACATCATGGGCTTAACTGATGATCAAAGGCTCAGGGATGCAAATGATCCTAAGATTGACCATGACACCAGTGCCGGTGCCATTTTGGATGGTGCAAATTTGGCTTGTGGGTTGAGTGAGAACAGTGACTGAATAGCTCTCTTGATCAGAAACGGGTGAGGCGAAGCTAAAGTTGCCATTGACCGACACTGCGGTTGTATTGCTGTCGTTGTTCTGCAAGACAAGTTCATTGCCAATACTCAGGCCCATGACTGTGCCAGAGGCGGGCCTATCCTGAATAGGCTCTGAATTTGAATTGTCGCCACATGCGACCAAGAACGTGAGCGACACGATTGCAAGCGAAGTTTTGATGGCGTTCATGTTTTCTTTCAATGGGTTTGACAAGTGGTCTTTGCGAGATTCGATGCTATCCACGCATGCTCAACAGGTGCTTGCTTTTGCTTTCATGCCGTGTGCTTTCAGAAACTACTAGAATGCCTGCCATTCCTCTAAGGGCCCTGAGCTTGGACAATGAACCATCCTTTAACTAACAATTCCAACAACCCTTGGAGTTTTCTCCCATTTGCGCTCACTATCTTCACCAGCGCATTTTTGTTGTTTCAAGTTCAACCGCTCATCAGCAAGCAAATATTGCCTTGGTTTGGCGGTAGCCCTGCGGTCTGGACAACGGCCATGCTGTTTTTCCAATCCCTTTTGTGTTTGGGCTATTTCTACGCGCACGCCTTGGCCAGTTTGTCGTCTCGCAAAACGCAGGCGCGCATACACGTTGCCGTGTTGATTCTGGCGGCGCTGCTGGCGTCTAGGGTTTTGCCCGGAGTCGATTTGCGGCCCGAATCGCCCGATTCACCGGTCCTTCAGGTCTTGCAAATTTTGGGACTCAGTGTGGGTTTGCCTTACTTTTGTTTGGCCACCACGGGCCCCTTGGTGCAGCATTGGTTTACCAACACGGCGCACGCGCAATCGGTTTTCCGTTTGTATGCTTTGTCCAATGTAGGCTCGTTTTTGGCGCTGCTGTCTTTCCCCTATGTGCTAGAGCCGTGGCTCGAGCAGCAGCAAATGGGCCAGTTGTGGACCATTGGTTTTTGGGTCTTTGCCTTGCTGTGTTTGCCTGTGGCTTTGGGCGCTTGGCAAAACAAGCCAGACACTGCCAATGAGGCAGTCAATCTTGGCCCCAAAACCAAGCTGCCCATGGCGCAGCGTTTGTCTTGGATTGCGCTGCCTGCGCTGGCGTCTTTGGTGTTCATTGCCGCCACCGACCAAATCAGCCACGACGTTGCGCCCGAGCCTAGGCTTTGGATTTCAACGCTCGGTTTGTACTTGGTGACTTTTATTCTCACCTTCGATCACCCGCGCTGGTACCGTCCCCGTTTGTTTGGTGCGCTCACCTTGGTGTTGCTGTTGGTCACTGCGGGAATGAGTGACATTCCGCGCTGGCTCGGTTTTGAATGGGACTATGGTGTCAACGATGTGCGATGGTCTCACTATGCCTTGTTGTTTGTGGTGTGCATGCTGTGTCACGGCGAGTTGTACCGTCGCAGGCCAGTTGACAACCGATGGCTCACTGAGTTTTATTTGTGCATGTCCATCGGCGGTGCGTTTGGCGGTTTGTTTGTCACGCTGGTGGCAACCCAGTGGTTTGACGACTACCACGAGTGGTTGATGGCGCTGGTGTTGGTTGCTTTGTTGGCATGTCATGTGTTGTTTCGGACTGCTAAATCTGGGGCCGGTCATGCTGGGCGCATGTTGCAAATGGGCGGCCTTGCTACGGCCGCGGGCATGGTGGCTTTGTTGGTGGTCATGCAAAACCCTTGGTCTTGGCGAGAAATTGACAGAGACGATCGCACCGAAATTTTGTTAGATCAAGAACGAAATTTTTATGGCACGGTGTCTGTCAAAGAGCGGCGCTTCAAGGCTGAGCCAGAAATGAACGACAGGGTGTTCTTCAGTGGCAACGTGACCCACGGCCAGCAGTTTTTATCTGACAAACTTCGCCATGTGCCCACCACGTATTACGCGCGTGACAGCGGCATTGGCGACACGCTGCTGTGGGCCATGCAGCAAAAGCCCAACTTGTCTGTTGCCCTCATTGGATTGGGCGCTGGCACCTTGGCCAACTATGCGCGTGAGGCCGATGCCTATGATTTTTATGAAATCAATCCAGCAGCGGTGCGATTTGCACAAGAGTGGTTTGACAATTTGAAATCCTGCAAAGCCAAAGAACAAAATACCTTGTTGGGCGATGCCCGACTGCGCATGGCGCAGTTGCCCAAGGACAAGCGCTATGACGTCATTGTGTTGGATGCCTTCACAGGCGGCTCTGTGCCCATTCATTTGCTCACGCGTGAGGCGTTCAAGATTTACAGCGATCACCTCAAGCCCGATGGCTACATAGCCATCAACATCACCAATGCGTATTTGAATTTGTATCCCATTGTGAAAGCGCAGTCTGAAGTGCTGGGCATGACGTACCGCCACAAATTCCAAGCTGCGGATGACGTGCGAAACATTCGCCGCAATTTGCACTTCGTGATGACCAACGACCAGGCCTACCTCAAAGCCCACCCCTCAATTAGCCGCGAAGTTCTGGACGACGCAGGCCGCATCATCGGCACCGACCCCCAAGACCAACCCGGCCTTCGCCTCTGGACCGACCAGTTCAGCAGCATTGCCCCCATCGTCAAATAATTTTGATCTGACCCCAATTATTCAGTTTTTTCCGAACTAAAAATATCAATATCTCTGATTTTAGATGGGTTATTCTGGGTTAGGATTTACCCTAATCTTTTTTCTCAATTAACTCATGTCTATCAAAAATCCAAATGTCAGGACAAGGCCAGACCTGAGGTTTTCTTCGGCTCTGCCCTGGGCCACTGGTCTGTTGTTTTCGCTTGCTGTGTGCGCAACGGCTCATGCCGCTACGCCACCACAGACGACGGCTACAAGCACAGTCAACCTCAAATCGGCCAACGCGCCCGCAATCCCAGAGTTTGGCGCTCAACAATTGATTGCCATCATTCTGGAGCACAACACCCCCTTGTTGGCTGCTCAAAGTGCGCGCATTGCGGCTCAGTTGGGAATCAAGTCGGCGCAGGCCTTGCCCAATCCGCGTTTCGATTTAAACCAAGGACGCAACACGGCGCGCATCGCGGGTGTCACGCCGGGGCCCATGCAGGTCTGGAGCGTGACGCAAGCCATCGAAAACCCATCTTCCCGCAAAGCCCGAATCGACGTTGCCACAGCCACTGAACAGGAAAGCGGGCACCTGCTAAGGCTCACTCGCAATGCCTTGATCAGCGAAGCGCGGCTGCGCATTTATCAGGCATTACTTCATCAAGCACTGGTGGAAGCTGGGGTAGAAGACGTTCAGTTGCTAGAGCAAGTGCGTGAGCGTGTGAGCCTTCGCGTGGCCAGCGGCGAAGCTGCTCGCTACGAGATCATCAAGGCCGATGCTGAAATCATCACAGCCCGTGAACGTTTGCAAACCTCCCAGCTTATGGTGGAGCAAAACAAAATTCAACTTAACCAGATGGCCGCAGGTCGGCTTCCTGCTCAATGGAAACTTTTGGGTCGATTGAATGACACCCCAGAAATGCTCAACTTAGAGGAGCTGCAACAACTGGTTTTACAAAACAACCCTGAGCTCAGTTTTTTGCAAACCCAAGTTGCCCGAGGACAAGCCTTGTTGCGCAGTGCAGAGGCAAGCAGATGGCCAGGCGTGGAATTGCGTTACAGCCAGAGCAAGGATGCCGAGTTTAGGCAAGGTCAGTGGGGTATTGGTGTGCAAATGCCTCTGCTCGATCAGCGCAGTGGACCCATTGCACAAGCCAGTGCCGAACTCACGCGCGCCCAAATTCAACTCGATGGTCGCAAGGCTGAGATCAATCAAGAAGTATTGCTGACCCGCAAATTCTTAGAGATGGCACGCCTGCGCATTGAGGCCTTGAGTCAGGGCTCGATGCGCGAGGCAGAGGCCGCTGTCCGGGTGGCTCAAGCCGCATACCGTTTTGGTGAGCGAGGCATTTTGGATGTGCTGGATGCACAACGTGTCTTGCGAGGCGTTCGCGCCGACCTGATTCAAGCGCGCTTTCAATTGCAAGAGGCGCGCATCAAGCTGGACCAGCTGGTTGGTCAGTACACGGACCTTACCCAATTTTGAATTTTCTGGATCACAACATGTCAACCCCTACATTTCACCTTCAACGCACTCTGTTTTGTTCTGCGCTTCTAGGCCTCAGCGTGCTGCTATTGTCTGCGTGCGGCGACAAGCCGGCTTCAACACCAGCCACCGAAAGTACACTAGCAGATCCCACCATTGTGGTGATCAAACCTGAGATGGCCAGCCAGTTTAAAGTGAGCAAACTGGAGATGCAGGAAATCACACCCTGGCTAGAAATTTCTGGCCGGATTGAGGCCAACGATCGCTTGGTGACCCGCATTGGCGCTTCGGTCACGGGCCGTGTGACCGAGGTATTGTCTGAGGTGGGTGACCGCGTCCAACGCGGTCAAGCCTTGGCCCGTGTGGCTAGCAGCGAGTTGACCATTGCACAAATGGGCTACCTCAAAGCCAACACAGCAGCCACCCAAGCCGATCGAGCCTTGGATCGCGCGCGTCAGCTCATTCAAGCCGATGTGATTGGATCTGCAGAACTGCAGCGGCGTGAGTCGGATTTGACCTTGGCCCGCGCAGAGTTGCGTGCTGCTGGCGATCAATTGCGCTTGATGGGTTTGTCTTCAGAGGCCATTGATCGACTTAGAGATCAAGGCACTTTGCACCCTGTGGCTGCAGTCAGTGCCACCCTGGCAGGTGTGGTCATTGAGCGCAAAGTGAGCAACGGCCAAGTGGCACAACCTGGCGACCACTTGTTCACCATTGCCGATTTGGACACGGTGTGGGTGGTGGGTGCGTTGCCAGAGCAAACGGCACGCTCGGTTCAGGCGGGTCAAACCATGATCATTGAAGTCCCTGCGTTGGGCAATCGTTCTCTGTCGGGCAAGATTGTGCATGTGGGTGACACGGTTTCGCCCGAAACCCGCAGCGTGGCCATTCGCACACAAGTGGACAATCCCAAGCGCGATTTAAAACCACAAATGCTGGCCTCCATGCGAGTACGGGGCGAGACGCAACAGGTGTTGGCTTTGCCTACCCAAGCGTTGGTGCGTGAAAATGACCGCGACTTTGTTTTCGTGCGTGTTGACGACAAACGCTTTCGCCTCACGCCCGTTGAACTGGGCCCTGCTCAAGACAATATGCGCCCCGTTCTCAAAGGCCTGTCTGAAGGTGCCCAAGTGGTGACCGAAGGCGCGTTCCACATGAACAACGAACGCAAACGCGCTGAGTTGGAGTAACGCATGATCACTTCCATGATCCGAGCAGCGCTAAGCCAGCGCTTGATTGTTGTGGTCTTCGCGCTTGTGTTGTGTGCGTTTGGCCTGCGAGAAGCCACCCGGTTGTCGGTCGACGCATTTCCGGATGTGACCAATGTTCAAGTTCAAATTGCCACCGAGGCTCCAGGCCGGTCGCCTGAAGAAATTGAAAGGTTTGTCACGGTGCCCTTGGAAATTGCCATTACCGGCTTGCCCGGTTTGGTTGAAATGCGCTCACTCAACAAGAGCGGTTTGTCCATCATCACCCTGGTGTTTACCGACAAAACCGATGTTTATTTCGCCAGACAACTCGTGACTGAGCGTTTAATTGAAGTGGCTCCCCGCATGCCTGCAGGTATCACGCCCGTGCTTGGGCCTGTTTCAACAGGCTTGGGTGAGGTGTACCAATACACGCTTGAGCGAGCGGATGATGGCCAAAGAGCTTTGACACCGAAAGAATTGGCCGAGCGCCGTACCGTGCAGGATTGGGTGGTGCGTCCTTTGCTAAGGTCTATTCCTGGCGTGGCTGAAATCAATTCGCAAGGCGGGTATGTCAAGCAGTACCAAGCCCTGGTCGATCCTGGTCGACTGCGGCATTACAACCTCTCAGTGCAGCAGGTGGTTCAGGCCATTGCAGCCAACAATTCCAATGCCAGCGGCGGTGTTTTGCCGCAAGTCAATGAGCAATACCTGATTCGGGGTGTGGGCCTCATCCGCTCCTTGGAAGACATTGGCAACATCGTGATCAAAGAACAAGCTGGTGTGCCAGTGTTTGTGCGAGATGTAGCGCAAGTTGAGATTGGCAGTGAGGTAAGACAAGGCGCCATCATCAAGGGTGGCTATACCGAAGGTGTCTCGGGCATCGTGCTCATGATGCGCGGGGGCAATGCCAAAGAAATTGTCACGCGTGTGAAGCAGCGGGTCGAACAAATCAACAACGAAAACATGCTGCCCGATGGCTTGAAAATTGTGCCTTACTACGATCGCACTGAGCTGGTCGACTCTGCGCTGTGGACCGTGGCCAAGGTGTTGATTGAAGGTATCTTCTTGGTCATTGTGGTGCTGTTTATTTTTCTGGGGGATGTGCGCTCCAGTTTGATTGTGGTGGCCACGCTCATCATCACACCATTGACCACTTTCATTTTGATGAACCGCTACGGCATCTCGGCCAATCTGATGTCTTTGGGCGGTCTGGCCATTGCCATTGGCCTGATGGTGGACGCCACGGTGGTGGTGGTTGAAAACGTTTACCACCGACTGGGGCATGCCGGAACGAGCATTGGCGAGCGTGTGCGCACGGTGCTAGATGCCACCAACGAAGTGGCCACGCCCACTATTTTTGGCATTGCCATCATCATCTTGGTGTTTTTGCCTTTGATGACATTGCAAGGCATTGAAGGCAAAATGTTTGCCCCATTGGCACTGACCATTGCCATGTCCTTGGCAGTTTCGCTGGTAGTCTCTTTGTTTTTGTCGCCGGTGCTTTGCTCCTATTTCCTCAAAGGTGGGTCGGGCGAAGACACCCGAATCATCGCGTACTTGAAAAAGCATTACCTACGTTTGCTCGATTTGGCCACCCTCCAAAATCGACTCACGCTGGGCGTATCGGTGGCTCTGCTATTGGGTTCTCTGGCGCTGTTTCCGCTGCTGGGCAAGTCGTTCATGCCCACCATGAAAGAAGGTGCCCTCACGCCGCAAATTAACCGCGTGCCCAGCATCTCATTGGATGAGTCCATTCGCATGGAAATGGCGGCCATGAAGTCGATTGCCGAAGTGCCTGGGGTACGCATGGTGGTTTCAAAGCTGGGTCGAGGTGAATCGCCTGCCGACCCTGCTGGCCCCAATGAGTCGGATCCCATTGTGTTGCTCGATCCAAAATCGGGACGCACCCAAGACGAGATTGACGAAGAAATTCGTCAACGACTGGCCAGTATTCCGGGTGTGCAGATTGTCCTGTCACAGCCCATCTCTGAAAGGGTCGATGAGATGGTGACTGGGGTGCGCTCTCAAGTGGCCATCAAGGTCTTTGGAGATGAATTGGGTGAACTCAAAAACATCTCAGAAAAAGTGGCGCGTATCCTCAAGAGCGTGGAGGGCAGTCGCGACATTCGCATCGAACGACTGTCTGGGCAACAAGCACTGACGGTGGAAATTGACCGCAAGGCCATTGCTCGCCAGGGGCTGAATGTGGCCGATGTTCAAAGCATCATCGAGACGGCCATTGGTGGCAAGGACGTCACCACCCTTTATGAAGGCGAGCGCCGCTACAGCGTGGTGGTGCGTTTCCCGCCTCAGTTCCGCCAATCGGCTGAGGCCATTGGCAATACATTGCTCACCACACCCTCGGGTGCTCAGGTGCCGTTGTCAAGTTTGGCAAGCATTCAGTTGATCGATGGCCCTGCCCAGATTAGCCGCGAAACTGGCAAACGCCGTGTTGTTGTGGGAGCCAATGTGGAAGGTCGCGACTTGGCAGGTTTTGTCGCCGAGGTGCAGCTGCGCATTCAAAATGAAGTGAAACTGCCAGAAGGCTACTACTTTGTGTATGGCGGCCAGTTTGAAAATATGGAGCGGGCCATGGACAGATTGGCCATCATCGTGCCCCTGACCATTGCGGCCATTTTCTTTCTGCTGTTCATCCTCTTCAACTCAGTGAAGTTGGCCAGCTTGATCATTCTTGTTCTGCCTTTTGCCTCCATTGGCGGGCTAATTGGTCTGTTTGTATCTGGCGAATATGTGAGCGTGCCGGCATCGGTGGGCTTTATTGCGTTGTGGGGCATTGCCGTGCTCAATGGCGTGGTGCTGGTCACCAGCATTCGCCGCTTGCGAGAAGATGGCATGGAAGTGGCAGCGGCCGTGCGCGAGGGTTGCGTACAGCGATTCCGTCCCGTCATGATGACGGCCACGGTTGCCTTGTTGGGACTTGTACCGTTTTTATTTGCCACAGGACCTGGCTCTGAAGTCCAACGCCCCTTGGCCATCGTGGTCATTGGCGGCTTGATATCTTCGACCCTTCTCACCTTGGTGGTGCTACCCACCCTTTACCGTTGGTTTGACGAATCACCCGTCGAAGCATGATCAAACCCTGGAGTTACCATGAAAGAAATTCGAGCCATTGTTCGTCCTAACCGCTTAAGCCGCTTGCGAGATGCCTTGCGAGCCATTCCCAATTTTCCAGGTGTAACTATTTTCAAGGCAGAGGGCTTCACGGCTCCTGCAGCCCTCGTGAAAAGAACCGTCAAAGACGAGCTCACCGACTTCACTGAAAAATTGATGGTTTGCGTGTTGGTAGAAGACGACATGGTGGAGCCCATTCGCCTTGCCATCCTAGAGGCTTGTCACACAGGTCAAATTGGCGATGGGTTGGTTTGGGTGGTCAATATTGACAGCATGCACCGCATTCGGGATCAGCAAGTGATTCAATGAAGTCATTGACTTAATTGCGTCACAGCCTCTAAGCGTTTCAAGGGATCGAGCTCGCCCAGCAGCTGTAACTTGATAGCAGTGCTGAGGGGCATGGCTTCGGCGTAGCGGTTGGCCACCCAACCACACTGATCCAATTGGTAGGGCGGGAAGATGGGCAGTCTGTCGATCACGCCTTGCTGCTGAGCTTTTGCAATCACTTTGCCAAGCCGGTCGGCAAAGCTTTGCATGGCCGCAGGCACTTCAACTTCCTCATCTTGCGCCAAGTAGCTCACAGTGCCTTGCCACACGCCGTAGGGGCCTGGTTGCACGTCGTGCAATTGAAATCTCAAACCACCTTGGCACACAATGCGAAAAAAGTTGGGCTGCACTTGTTCCATCTCTCTGATGTGCGCCAAGCAACCCAATGAATGGAGCGCAGGCACTTCGCCAGGCACCTGAACTTCACTGCCTTGTTGAATCCAAGCGATGCCAAAAGGCAGCTGCTGTTGGTGACAACGCTTGATCAGGTCGAGGTAGCGAACTTCAAAAATTTGAAGCGGCAACATCCCATCGGGAAACACACCCTGAGAAAGGGGGAAGAGAGGGATGGAAGCTTGCACTGTCAATTCATTTTGATGTTGGCTTGCTTGATAAGTCTGCCAAAGCGCTCAAATTCTTGGCGGTTGAATCGGCTGAACTCTTCGGGGCTGATGTTGCCTGGCTCACCGCCAAGGCCTTTGAGTCTGGCTTGAACATCGGGCAGTTTGATGATGCGAGCCAGTTCGGTTTGAAGCTTGGCCACCACATCGGGGGGAGTGCCTGCGGTTACAAAAACGCCATACCAGGTGCTCATCTCAAATCCTGATACGCCGGCTTCGGCCAGGGTGGGTACGTTGGGCAACTCGGCTGAGCGTTGTGGCGTGGTGACCGCCAATGGCTTGAACTTGCCAGCTTTGATTTGACCCATGGCAGAGGAGGTGGTGTCAAACATGATTTGCACATTGCCTGCAATGATGTCCAGGTGAGCTTGCGCGCTGCCTTTGTAGGGCACGTGCACGCTTTTGACGCCTGCGGCAATGTCAAAGCCTTCGCCCGCAATGTGCTGCGTACTGCCCACGCCAGAAGACGCGTATTTGAAATCTTCTGGCTTGGCTTTCATGAGTGCCACCAACTCTTTGACGTTGTTGGCTGGCACGTTGCTGCCCACCACCAGCACATTGGGCACGGTAACCACCAAGCCGATGGGCGTTAAATCTTTGATGGGATCGAAAGCCAATTTGATCAAGTGCGGTGCAATGGCTTGGCCAGTGTTGGTGGCCACCAGCAGGGTGTGGCCATCGGGTGCAGCTTTGGCGGTCAGGTCGGCTGCAATGGTGTTGGACGCACCAGGCTTGTTTTCAACAATGAAGTTGCCTTTGAGTGACTCGGTCATTTTTTCGGCCAACATGCGCGCAATGATGTCGGTGCCACCGCCAGCACCCGCGCCCACCATGAGCTTGACGGGTTTGGTGGGGTAGGCCGTTTGGGCTTGGGCACTGACGGCCCATAAAACGGCAGAAGCCAAGACGGCCAGAACTTTTTTCATGGGGTCTCCTTGATAGTTTTAACGTTGAATTTGTTTAAGCGCTTTGTCGTTGGTGGTGTTGCCCCATGCGGCAGGCCAAATCGAAGGCGTTCAACATGGCTTGGGGATTGGCCACGTTTTGGCCTGCAATGTCGTAGGCAGTGCCATGCGCAGGCGTGGTCACAGGGATGGGCAAGCCGCCATGCACCGTCACACCTTTTTCAAAGCCCATGAGCTTCATGGCAATTTGACCTTGGTCGTGGTACATGGTGACCACGCCGTCGTAGCCGCCTTCTTTTCGAATGGCGCGCACAAAGGCCGTGTCGGCAGGGAAGGGGCCATCGGCAGGGATGCCTGCCTTTTGCGCCATTTGGACGCCAGGCGCAATGATTTTAATTTCCTCATCGCCATAATTGCCGTTGTCGCCGTTGTGGGGGTTGAGACCGCAAACAGCCAGACGCGGCTGAGATTTGCCAGAGGCCTTCAGGGCCTTGGCAATCATTTCAATAGACTCAAACACTTTTTGACTGCTCAGCAACTGACTCACTTTTTTCAGTGCCACATGGGATGTGACGCGCGAAGTCCAGAGGTCTTGCAGAACATTGAGTTCGCCGCACACCCCTTTGTAATTCAGAAATTCTGCAAACCAGCGCAACTCGTCTTCTTGGTGCATGCCGCCCAAGCGCAAAGCGCTTTTGTTCAGCGGTGCAAAACAAAAGGCGTGGGCTTTGCCATCCCGAACCAGAGAAACGCCTTCGGCCAATGCGGCAATCATGTAGGCACCGTTTTTGGCGTCATAGGTGGCTCTGGGAAAGGCGGGGGCATTGAAGCCAGACCATTCGTGCCAGACCGCGTTGGGGGCTGTTTGCACACTGTCTTTTTGCCCAATCAAAATAATTTTGGCAGCTTGCTGCGCAGTGCTGTGGTGCAACAGCTTTTGCACCAGCTCGGGGCCGATGCCGGCGGGATCACCTGTAAAAAGCGCAATGGTGGGTTGGGTCATGGGCGTCTATTAAATGGGTTTGTCGTCTGTGATTGCGAATGCAGTATAGTGAAACTCACCAAATTCACGACATTGGTTGATACCCTCAGATTTGCAAAATGATCAGCCATGGCCAGCAATCAAATTTGGCATTGCATTCGCTTTGCATGGGCTTCGCATGTTGTAAAGTAAACCCTTCTTTATGTCACAACATCTAAGCGACACCGCACGCAACCGTCAAATAGGCATTGCCCTTGTCACGGGTATGACCCTCATGTTTGCGGTGCTAGATACCAGCGCCAAGTGGCTGGTCCAAACCATACCCGTGCTACAGGTGGTTTGGTTGCGGTTTCTCTTTCACACCATTTTGACCACCGCTATTTTCATGCCCTCAATGGGGTCTGATTTGTTCAAAATTCAGAATCCACGATTGCAATTACTTAGGGGTGTGATGCTCGCCCTCATGACGGGACTCAACTTTTTTGCTTTGCAATATTTGCAGCTGGCTGAAACAGCTGCGGTTCAGTTTTCGGTGCCCATTCTCATTGCACTTATTTCTGCGGGGTTCTTGGGCGAAAAACTCGACACCAAGCGCTGGGTTGCCATATGCGTTGGTTTTGTCGGTGTGCTCATCATCATTCGACCCGGGAGTCACAGTTTTCATCCCGCAATTTTTCTCAGCATTGGCAATGCTTTTTTGTATGCTGCTTTCAATTTGATGACACGCAAATTGGCAAGCAGCGATCATCCTATTTCGACGCAGCTGGCGTCAGCAGCGGTACCTACTATTTTGTTAATGCCTTTTGCTTTGTGGCAATGGCAAGCCCCCGACGGTTGGGTGGTTTGGGCGGTCATTGTTTTAACCGGATTGACCGGGGGCCTGGGGCATGCTGCTTCAGCCCTGGCACATCGATACGCCACTGCGGCGGTGCTAGGTCCTTTTTTGTACCAGCAAATTATTTACATGAGCGTGGGGGGATGGCTTATCTTTGGTCAAATTCCTGACCTTGCTGTGGTGGTGGGTGCCAGCGTGGTGGTTCTGAGCGGCTTGTACTTGCTTTGGCGCGAGCTCACTTAATTGACTGATTTGAACTCTTCAATTTCAATCATGATTTCGTTGCGGCGAAACATGGGCAAGGTCCAAGGCGGGTCATAGCGAGAAAGCTGAGGGCTGCTCAATGGCTTCATTTTCTTTTCTTGAACCCATGCCACAAGCTCATCTGTTTTGGCTTGCACTTGCGACTTTGTGTTGAACCCCGTGTAGTTGTAAACCGCAAAATACTTGCCCGGGATTTCTCTCAATTTGACATCAGCATTCTTGGGTTGTGGAATGTTGGCCATGGTGTACTGTGAGGGCATGACGAAATGAATTCGCCATTTGTTGCTGCCGGCCAGGTTGCTGTCTACCGTGTTGCTGACAGCGCCCATGGTGACGGGCGCCGTCATCGCAATCTTTTCTGATTGCGGCTCTTGCGTGACGGGCGCTGTCATGGCTATTTTGGCGGAGCCACCCGTTTGAGCTGACTGGTTGTTACCAAAAATAAAGTCTGCAATTCTTCGAAAGCCTCGGGACGAAGCTTCATCCATGTCGCCGTCCACCACGGTTTCTGCCACCAGCATGGGGGCGTACTGGCGAACTTCAAATGAGCCCGCCTTCAAGATCAGCGTAAATCGGGGTTCTTCAATGGCCATGGCGGACTGATTCCAAAAGATGAAGAACAGGACAAGGAGTAAATGTGTTTTCATAATTGAACCTTAACACCGCTGGAAAATTAATGTTGATCTGACCCCAATTAATGCCCCCAATTAACTGACCCCAATTAACAAAGGTAATGTTGTTCTTAGTTAAATTCGGTGATGAGTTGGCCGGCCAGGGGGGTGTTTTCTCGCATGCCGTTTTGATCGGCTGTGAGTTGGCCGTTTACCCAGACGCCGTGTACGCCCAGGGCATCGGTGTGCAGGCGGGGGGCGCCCAAGGGCAAATCGAAGACGCGTTTTTTGGGGCCCCGTCCTACGGTTTTGGGGTCGAACAAGAGCAGGTCGGCGGCGTAGCCTTGGCTCAAAAGGCCTCTGTTTTTCAAGCCCAAAATTTCGGCAGGTTGAGCGGTGAGTTGGTGCACAGCTTGGCTCATGCTCATGGCGCCCATTTCTCTGGACCAGTAGCCCAGCAGATGCAAACCAAAACCTGCATCGTTGAAAAATGTGAGGTGGGCGCCTGCGTCACTGAGTGAAACCAAGCTGTGCGGGTGATTCAGTAGCCTGGCGACTGCTTCGGTTTCGCTGTTGAGCAGCATGGCTGTGAACACGGTGCGCAAGTCTTCGTCCAGGGCCAGATCGAGTGCAAAGTCGAGGGGGTCTACGCCTTTTTGCAAGGCCAAGCTGGCCACGCTTTGTTGTTCATAGATCTGGTTTTCGGGTTTAAAGGTTTCAACCACATGGACCTTTTCCCATTCGTTGTTGAACAAACGAAAGGACGCCGTTTGCAACAACTCATGCTTGACCTTGGCCCTGAATTCAGGGCTGGCCAAACAAACTTTCAGGGCATCGTGTTGCAAACCCAAAGCAGGCTTCCAGTTGATGAGCCCTTCGACCGGGTAAGCCGATGCAAATGTAAAGTCCATGCTCAAGGGGCAGCATGACACTTGACCTTTGAGTTTGCGGCCGCGTTCGTTGGCTTCGCTAATAGCTTTCAAATCATTGAACACGCCATTGGGGTTGGTTGAGTTGTGAAGCAGGGCGGCCACCATGACGGGGCGTTGGCTGGCCGCCGCCAAGGATTCTAAAAACGCCACTGGCATTTGGCCTCCTTTGGTCACCATGTAGACGCCGCCCCCTTGACTGCTCATGGCTAGGGTGAGTTGCATCATTTCCTCGTCACTGGCCAAGCGTGATGGCATGGGAAAACCGCCCTCGCCATTGTGAGCAGGGCTGGTGCTGGTGGCAAAGCCAATGGCGCCGGCGGCCATGGCGTCGCGAACCAAGGCGGCCATTTCTTCAATTTCAGCAGATGTGGCCTCGCGTTTGTTGGCCTCCTCGCCCATGACCCAAGTGCGAACCGACGAATGGCCGATGTAAGCCGCAACATTGATGGCGCATTGCTTGCGTTTGAGCATGGCCAAATACTCTGGAAAGGTTTCAAAGTCCCAATCAATGCCATGTTGCAAAACTTGCAAGGACATGCCCTCGACCTGCGTCAAATTGCGCATGGTGAGTTCTCGATCTTTGGGGCGGCAAGGCGCAATGGTGAAACCGCAGTTGCCAATGACCGCGGTGGTCACGCCTAAAGCAGGGGAAGGGCGAACATGCGAGTCCCAGGTAATTTGGGCGTCAAAGTGAGTGTGTGAATCAATGATGCCGGGCATGAGTGCCAGGCCCTTTGCATCGACGCAGTGCTTTGCGGTGTAAGCCAATTTTTTCCCAACAGCCAAAATGATGCCTTGGTGAACTGCCACATCTTGCACTTCAGGCTCTGCGCCAGAGCCATCAAACACCAGGGCATTTTGAATGAGCGTATCTACTTGGGTCATGAGCAGTCCTTCTATTGGGCTCATTGTGTCTTCTTGTGTAAGAGCCTGTTACTAGGGAAAACAATGTTGATCTAATTTGAGGGTAACTCCTCGTAGTACAGTGTCAAATGACATCCTTAAAATGTATTGCGGTGCAGCATACTGTGGTTCATTGTTGCACAGCGCTTCAGATCAATGTTCACATTGCGAAATAATCAAAATCATGGCCAGAAAAACTGCCGCTCAATCGTCTGCCGCTGATACCACTCGTGCTACCCATACCAGCGATGCCAAGCCGCAGCGGGTGATCAAAAAGTACCCCAACCGCAGGCTTTATGACACCGCCACCTCCAGTTATGTCACTTTGAGTGAAATCAAGCAATTGGTCATGCAGGGCGAAACCTTTGTGGTGCGCGATGCCAAATCGGGTGAAGACCTCACGCGCAGTCTGCTGCTTCAAATCATTTTGGAGGAGGAATCGTCTGGGGCGCCCATGTTCACCGAGGCGGTTTTGGCCAACATCATTCGTTTTTATGGCCATGCCATGCAGGGCCACATGGGGGCTTATTTAGAGAGCAATCTGCAGTCGCTCATGCTCATGCAGTCGAAAATGGGGCACCAGTCGCAAAACATCATGAGCCAAATGCAAGAGCAGATGCAAAAGCAAACTGCCCAATTTCTCAGCGCCTTTGGCCTCAAGCCCTAAATTTGACCTCAGACGCCATGGGTTCAAGGGCATGGCTCCGGCTGATCAAAATCCTGCTGGCCAAAATACTGGGACAATAAGGCTATGAACCAAATTGTCAGCGCCTCTGAAACCGCCTCATTGGCAGCCCCCAAAGTGGGTTTTGTGAGCTTGGGCTGCCCCAAGGCCCTCACAGACTCCGAACTCATCCTGACACAGCTCAGTGCCGAGGGTTATCAAACCTCCAAAACGTTTGAAGGCGCCGATCTGGTCATCGTCAACACCTGCGGCTTCATTGACGACGCCGTGAAGGAAAGTTTGGACACCATTTCTGAAGCTTTGAATGTCAATGGCAGGGTGATTGTCACCGGCTGTCTGGGCGCCAAAGAATCGGACAGCGGTGGCAACATGGTGCGCGAAATGCATCCCAGTGTGTTGGCCGTCACAGGCCCACATGCCACGCAAGAGGTAATGGATGCGGTGCATGCGCACTTGCCCAAGCCCCACGACCCATTTTTAGACTTGGTACCCAACGCCTTTGGCGAGGCCGGGCTCAAGCTCACACCCCGCCACTATGCTTATTTGAAAATCAGCGAAGGCTGTAATCACCGCTGTACGTTCTGCATCATCCCCTCCATGCGCGGCGATTTGGTGTCACGGCCCATTGGCGATGTGCTCAAAGAAGCGCAGGCTTTGTTTGAAGGTGGCGTGAAAGAGTTGTTGGTCATTAGCCAAGACACTTCGGCCTATGGTGTGGATGTGAAGTACCGCACCGGTTTCTGGGAAGGCCGCCCCGTCAAAACTCGCATGCTCGAGCTGGTTCAGGCTTTGGGCGACATGGCGCAAAAACACGGTGCTTGGGTGCGCCTGCACTACGTGTATCCGTACCCCAGTGTGGACGACATTTTGCCCCTCATGGCCACAGGCTTGGTCTTGCCCTATTTAGACGTGCCCTTGCAACACAGCCACCCCGATGTGCTCAAGCGCATGAAGCGGCCCGCCAGTGGCGAGAAGAATTTAGAGCGCATTCAAAAGTGGCGGGAAATGTGCCCGCAGTTGGTCATCCGCAGCACCTTCATTGCGGGCTTTCCAGGTGAAACCGAGGAAGAGTTTGAGCACTTGCTCAACTTTGTGCGCGAAGCCCAAATTGATCGAGCGGGTTGTTTTGCCTTCAGCCCTGTGAAGGGGGCCACTGCCAATGAATTGCCGGGCATGTTGCCCGAGGCTTTGAGAGAAGAGCGCCGCTCGCGCTTCATGGCCGTGGCAGAAGAAGTTTCTATTCAGCGCTTGCAGCAACGCATTGGTGCCAGCATGCAGGTTTTGGTGGACTCTGCCACCGCCATGGGCAAAAAAGGTGGCGTGGGCCGAACTTATGCCGATGCCCCTGAAGTTGATGGCGTGGTGCGCTTGCTGCCGCCCGAGAAACTGAGCAAGACTTACAAAGCGGGTGACTTGATTCGGGCGCGCATTGTAGGTGTTGAAGGTCACGACCTCATTGCGGTGCCGGTGTAAGTTGAAAAAAATATTGACGAAAAAAAAGCTGCCATGTGTGCAGCTTTGATTAAACTTGGTGCCCAGGAAGGGACTCGAACCCCCACGAAGTTACTCGCTAGTACCTGAAACTAGTGCGTCTACCAATTCCGCCACCTGGGCTCTCAGGACAAGAACAAAGGATTGTATATCAAAAAAATTAGCCCACCCTCCGGCCCTCTCGATGAAATCGAGGGCAGCGTGCAAGGCCACCGTGATGGTCATGGCTTCCTCATGCGTGACGATGGCGATGGTGATATTTTTTTGCCACCCAACGAAATGCGTGCGGTGTTACACAAAGATCGCGTCAAGGTTCGCATTGTTCGGCAAGATCGCAAAGGCAGGCCAGAAGGCCGTGTGGTTGAAATTATTGAGAGACCGGCGCACCCCATCATTGGTCGTTTACTCAACGAAGGCGGCATTTGGATTGTGGCGCCAGAAGACAAGCGCTACGGCCAAGACATTCTCATTCCCAAAGTGGGCATTGGCGCAGGCAAGCCTGGCCAAGTGGTGGTGGTGGAACTCACAGAGCCGCCCGCATTGTTTGGCCAACCAGTGGGCCGCGTCAAAGAAGTTTTGGGCGAGATAGACGACCCCGGAATGGAGATTGACATTGCGGTTCGCAAGTACAGTGTGCCGCACGAATTTTCTGCGGCATGTTTGGAATTGGCGCGCGAGTTGCCCGACAAAGTTCGCCCGCAAGATTTCAAAGACCGAATCGATTTAACCGACATTCCCTTGGTCACCATCGATGGCGAAGACGCTCGCGATTTTGACGATGCGGTGTATTGCGAGCCTGCCAAAATTGGCAAGGCCAAAGGCTGGCGCCTGTTGGTGGCCATTGCCGATGTGAGCAACTATGTTCAAACCGGCAGCGCCATCGACATTGATGCATATGACCGCGCTACCAGCGTGTATTTTCCCCGCCGCGTCATTCCCATGCTGCCCGAAAAATTGTCCAACGGCCTGTGCTCACTCAATCCTGAAGTCGAGCGCTTGTGCATGGTCTGTGACATGCTCATTACAGCCAAAGGCGACATTCACGCCTATCAGTTTTATCCGGCAGTGATGTTCAGTCATGCGCGCTTTACCTACACTGAAGTAGCCGCTATTTTGGCCAACACGCGGGGACCTGAAGCCATCAAACGCAAAGCACGTGTCAATGATTTGCTCAACTTGCACGATGTGTATCGTGCACTGTTGGCATCGCGCGCAGTTCGGGGTGCTGTCGATTTTGAAACCACCGAAACCCAAATCATTTGCGATGACAACGGTCGCATCGAAAAAATTGTGCCGCGTGTGCGCACTGAAGCGCACCGCCTCATTGAGGAAGCCATGTTGGCCGCCAACGTGTGCAGTGCCGACTTTATTCAAAACAGCAAGCATCCCGGATTGTTCCGCGTCCACGAAGGACCCACGCCCGAGAAGAAAGATTTGCTGCGCAACTACCTAAAGTCTTTGGGTTTGCCTTACACCGTGAGTGACGAGCCCAAGCCCAGTGAGTTTCAGCACATAGCGCAGGCCACCAAAGAGCGGCCTGATGCGCAGCAAATTCACACCATGTTGCTGCGCTCCATGCAGCAAGCCATTTACACGCCCATCAACAGCGGTCATTTTGGCTTGGCCTATGAGGCCTACACGCACTTCACCAGCCCCATTCGCCGTTACCCCGATTTGCTGGTGCACCGCGTCATCAAAGCCATCTTGGCGCACAAAAAATACCAGTTGCCCGCCTTGCCCTTGCCGGGTGAAGCACACGCCAAGTTGGCCAAGCGTTTGCAGAAAAACAAAGCCGGTGCGCAGATGGACGATGCACCGCGCATCAAAATGTCCCCCGCCGAACAGCAAGCTTGGGAAGCTGCTGGGCTTCATTGCAGCGCCAACGAGCGACGCGCCGATGAGGCCAGCCGCGACGTTGAGGCTTGGCTCAAATGCAAATACATGCGCGAGCATTTGGGAGAGGAATATTCTGGCGTAGTCACCTCGGCCACCAGTTTCGGAATTTTTGTCACCCTAGACACTTTGTATGTGGAAGGCTTGGTGCACATCACCGAGTTGGGCGGTGAGTATTTCCGCTTTGACGAAGCACGCCAAGAATTGCGCGGCGAGAGAACCGGTATTCGCTATGCCATTGGCACACGCGTGCAAATTCAAGTCAGCCGTGTCGACTTAGATGGCCGCAAAATTGATTTTCGCTTGGTCAACCCCGCCGAAGAATTCAGTGCAAGACAAACCCGCGACAAAGGCATGGCGAAGGCTGGCGCTGAAGGCGCCAATGGCTCCAAGGGAAAACCCAAATCTCGCCCATTCAATGCCCGAAAAATGGACGGCATGGGTTCACCCAACCGACATGGCAAATCGGGACCTGCTGGTGCGTCGCCTAAATCGGCTGGCAAGAAAAAATCGAGCCAAGCACGCAAATCTCGCCGTTGAATCGGCTGAACTCCTTGCGCCTTCCATTCAAACCCCATTCATGACTTTTTTATTCAGGAGACAACTCGCATGACACAAAGTTCCAAAATTGCCATCGTCACAGGAGCCGGTTCAGGTATTGGCAAAGCCACCGCATTGGCCTTGTTGAACGCGGGCTGGTCTGTTGTCTTGGCAGGTCGACGTGCGGCCAATTTGGAAGAAGTGGCGGCTGAGGCCAAAGCCATCAACCCCAATTTCAAAGTGTTGGCGGTGCCAACCGATGTCACCCAAGAAGTCTCTGTGGCCAACCTGTTTGCACAGTGCGTCAAAACATTTGGCCGAGTCGATTTGCTGTTCAACAATGCCGGCGTGAGCACGCCCGCCATTCCATTGCCAGAGCTCAGTTTAGAAATGTGGAAGGGCGTGGTTGATACCAACCTCACCGGTATGTTCTTGTGCATTCGCGAAGCCTTTCGTGTGATGAAAGACCAAAAGCCCATGGGCGGCCGCATCATCAACAACGGCTCTATTTCGGCCACCACACCGCGTCCGTTTTCAATTGCCTACACCTCGACCAAGCATGCCGTTTCGGGCTTGACCAAAACAGCTTCGCTGGATGGCCGTCAGTACGACATTGCAGTAGGCCAAATTGATGTGGGCAATGCCGCCACCCCCATGGCCATGAAGATGGCCAAAGGCGTGCCCCAAGCCAACCTCGAAATCAAAGCAGAGCCTTTGATGGATGTGGCCTTGGTCGGAACGTCTGTGGTTTACATGGCCAGCTTGCCATTAGAAGCCAACGTGATGTTTCACACCGTGATGGCTACCAAGATGCCGTTTGCGGGCCGCGGATAAGTTCTGCCAGCTTGCCTGCCGTCAAGGTGAGCAAGGGCCATTCATCGGCCACTTCGCCGTGTTCAAAAACGGCAGCGCAGGCCGCCTCAAATTCACCCAAACCTTGCGCCATGCGTGCGCCCATCACGCCTGCCAACACATCTCCGGTGCCACCGGTGGCCAGGCGTGCATTGCCAGTGGGGTTGATCACGGGTGTAGTGCCTGCTTTGGCAATCACTGTGCCAGACCCTTTGAGCACCACCGTGCATTTCAAATTTTCAGCCAAAGTTTGAGCGGCATGCAGTCGGTCATTTTGGACGTCCGTGCTGCTGGTGTTGAGCAATCTGGCAGCTTCCAAGGGATGCGGCGTGATCACAGTGGACCATTTTTTGGCAGCCCGAAGGCGCAGAAGATCACGCAACCAAGGATCTTTGGCAATGGCATTGAGTGCATCAGCATCTAACACCAAGCACAAGCTTTCTTGCAGCACTTTGGGCAACACTTGGCGAACCGCTTCGCCCCCGCCGCAGCCACAAACGATGGCGCCTATTTTTAAATTCAGTGCAGAGAAGTGGCGGTGCATGATTTCTGCCAAGCGGGGTTTTTGCGATGAGCTGCTTGCATCGGATGACAAATAGCACGCCATGACTCGGCCTGCACCCGCATGCAGGGCCGCTGAAGCCGCCAGGTCAACAGCGCCAGTCATGCCCATGCCGCGCATGTCGACAGATTCGCCGCCAATGATGGCCACATCACCAAACGTGCCTTTGTGGCTGGCGTGCATCGGTTTTGAATGGCTGCGTGGAGGGGAGTTTAAAAGTGCGGTGGCCTGCAAAGAAACCTGCAGGTCTTCACAGCCCAAAGTTTCCAACCATTGAGTGCCACACGCATCTCTGCCGTGCGCTGTGAAGCAACCTGGTTTGGCGGTGAGCAGTTGCAGAGTGTGTTTTGCTTGAATGTGCTTATCTTGAATGTGCACGCCACCCGACTTGTTTTGAAACTGCCCCGTATTGGCATTCAGACCCGAGGGCACGTCCACGGCCAGCACGTCAGCGCCCAGTTGGTAAAGGCCATCAATCCAAGTTTGCATGAGGGCTTCGGAGGGCGATATCAATGAAGTCGATGAAGTCGATGAACTCGATCGCAGCCCAACCCCCAACATGGCATCGATGCACAAGTCTTGTGAATCAAGCTTGCTTGGTAACATGGCTTGCACCGCAATGCCCAAAGCGTTGACACCCATCAACGCGTTAGCCGCATCAGTGGGTCTTTTCATTTCAGGCTGCCAAAGCACCACGCGCACTTGGCGCCCCCATAGATGCAGGTGCTTGGCCGCTTCCAGACCATCTCCACCATTGTTGCCTGGACCGCAGAAAATCCAATAGCAGGGTGCAAATGGTTTGATGGCCAGTGCCAATTTGGCCACAGCCAAACCAGCTTGTGCCATCAAACTGGGGCCAGAGTTGACGCGAGCCATGCCCAAACTTTCTAACTGGCGTGTCTGCGCGACATCCAACAATGCAAGTGGTTCTTGCCAGTTGATTTTTTTCAAGCGGGCCTCAAAGCCGATTCAATGGCCAAAGAAATATTCAGAATCTGGTCATCCTTCATGGGGCCTTGCCAAACCATCAGGCTGGTGGGTAATTCACCAGGGTGGTGCATTGGCAAAGACAGCGCACAACCGTCCAACATGTTGACCACGCTGGTGTTGCGAAGCAGCAAGCCGTTGGCTTTGAAAAATACCTCGTCTCTTTCTGCGCCTGGCGCAACACTTTCAAGGGTGGGTCCTTCAATCGGGACCGTGGGTGACAGTGCGGCATCGTACTGATTCAATTGGGCTTGCATTTTTGTAATCCAAGCGTCTCTGCCAATCTTTAAATCCAAATATTCATGGGCCTTGATGCTGGCACCCCGCAAGATACGCGCTGCCACACGGGGGTCGTATTGCGCTTCGCTTTGGGCCAAGAGGTGTCGGTGCCAGGTGTAGCTTTCTGCCGCACTGAAGTTGGCCGTCATCAAGAGCCCAGCCAATTCGTTGATCTCTTGGAGGGGTATTTCAATCAGTTGCGCGCCTGCCTTCGAAAGCCTTGAAAGGCTTCGTTCCCAGGCGCTTTGTACGCCGGCTGTCATGCCATCCAACATCAACTGGGTTGGAACAGCCAAGCGGTAGCTTGAAAGAGGTCGAGTTGACCGAGAGACCTTTCTGCTGGCCAAAATCTCATGCGTCAAAATGGCGTCACGCACACTTCGGGTCATGGCGCAAACGGTATCCATGGTGGTCGACAAAGGCAATGCGCCCTTGGTTGGTACTAGGCGGGCAGTGTTTTTAAATCCCACAATGCCATTCAGGGCGGCCGGGATGCGAATGGATCCGCCCGTGTCGGAACCCAGGCCAATAAAGGCAGCGCCGGTGGACACCGAAACAGCAGCACCCGATGAAGAGCCGCCAGGCACATGGCCTTGACCCTTGCTCAAGACGGCTTTGTCGGCAACGGCATCCCAGGCGGCCGGTGTGCCGTAGTGCGGGTTGTTGCCCATGCCCGAAAAGGCAAACTCCACCATGTTGGTTCGACCTAAAAAGGCGCCTCCGCCAAGCTTCAAGCGGGCCACGGCAGGGCAATCTGCTTGAGCAGCTGGCGCTCCTTGAAGGACGGTCGAGCCAGCCAAGGTGGGGCTGCCCGCCACGTCAAACAAGTCTTTGACCGAGAAGGCGAGGCCTTTGAGAGGGGCATTGAGCAAGCTGGGCTGCGCCAAATAGGCAGGCGGCTCTGCTGGCTCAAGGGCCATGAACACCCTGTCGCAGGCTGTGGTTCTGGCCAATTCTTGGCTTCTTTGCCATTCGGCCAAGGGGCTGGTCTTTTGTTGAGCGAGTGCTTCCAGGGTGGCAATCAGGTCTTGGCGCATGGTTTGTAGG
>JACCDU011290111.1_pt1 | contig 48039 bp, 39 predicted proteins | sample 7446081 | NCBI WGS metagenome assembly JACCDU01 (sample SAMN15323447, study PRJNA562643) | freshwater metagenome | isolation source: river surface water | place: USA:Blue River Watershed | collected 2017-08-17 | reverse complement strand
TGTATGGGTGGAAAGCTCGATCGCTGCTTTCCCAATCAAAACAGCCAGGACACACTCCAGCATTTTGTTTTCTGGATACCCGCACAATTTTGATTGATGGTTGATTTCTTCGGAGGATATGTTAACAGACATATCCTTGATGAGTCTTTCAGATACGACACCCAGGCGAGCTGGATCCGTCATATCGATCAACCCATCTGATTTCATTGAAGCAATGATTGCTTCTAAGTGAAGCACCCACTTATCAATGTACCTTCTAGAGTGTGTTATTTGTTCAGGTTCTCTGGGATCCATTCTCCTTCTGATAATGGGTGATTTCAATTTGTGCGTGCGTTTCATACGACACTCCACCTTAATGGTCCGGCCATTATTTGACCTAACCTCTCGAACGATTCTGGCTGTCACTACTAGCTCCTAGGAGCGAGTGTTCAGCTAAACAGTCGCTCAGTGATGTTTGTGGCTATTCGGTTTGACATAAACCAGGCCGCAATAACGCCAAGTATGAAGATGATTAGCGACACCATGGACGCCAATACACCTCCACCCAACATAGCTGAAACGATGAGCGCCACAAGTTGAACGCCAATAATGATTGTCGCAAAAACAAACAAGAACACCATCAGGAAAATTACATACCCCCCGATATCCGTGATCTTGTATTCTTTTTTCTCTTTCATGGCTCTAATGAATCTCAGGAGCTCGTCCTGATTATGGTTGATGACGGATTCGGGAATATATTTACTCGATATTTTTTCCTCTCATTAGTTTAATTTATGCCGCAACACAATCATGCAAAGAGTGACTTAACCCACTTGTATCCCTTGTAGATACCGTGCGTCAGGAAAACACTGACCTTGGCGGAGTAATTAACCACCACGTCCGCGTTATAGTAGAACAAACAGATACCCAGCATCATCAGAAAGAGGCCGAACACGGGTGAACCAATAGCTGTTTCAATAACGGCCAAGATAGTCAAAAGACCACCGTAACAGACCGTGATTGTCAGCACTTGAAAGAAAAAGGCGAGGAATTGGAATACCTTACGCTCGGCACCAGTAGTGTCGCGATTAATTTCACGCATTTTTTCTTCGGTGGGATTGGCGGCTGTGTCGCGGGCACTGTACGTAGTTGCGGTATTCATCATGGTTTGATTCCTTTTCATGTTTGGAATATCATTTAGTTAGATATTCACTTATGCAATATGTGATTGAAATTTATTTCATTCAATCACATATTGCTACATCGACTCAGAGCCGATACATTTTGTTGATAAAGCCGAGCTCAGGATCACCGGCAATACACCATCGAACCCAAACACACTCATCGCGACCATTCAATTTACGCCAATGGCCACGGCGAAAGTGAGCGCGCATTCTGGTCTTCAATTCATAACCAGAAATGATCTCTTGAGATGAGCTCTTATGCCTTGGCTTCAGATCAAGGGTGTAGTTGTCTCGAAGTGGTTCTTTTCCCGCCTTCAGCCTCTTCTTATTAATTTTCTCCGGGACCTGATTTTGCGTAAGAAGCGTTAGCTCTTCTAACTCCATGGCGGTGATCGTGCCGAAAGCCTGCGTTAGTGCGGCAACATATACATGACCTAAATCATCATCTGGATCGATAACTATCCATTGATCATCACTCAGCCTGGTATAAACCATCGCGGAGATAGATGTTGATTCAGATGTTAGTTCGGATGTGTGTCGTTGCTGCATATGCACAACACAATGACAGTTATTGATGTTCATTTCAAAAACGACACTCTCAAATGGCAGTTGGGCGTTTTTGAATTTGGTAACATCATCAATTAACCATCTCCAATCTAAATTGGAGATCACGACCTGACTACTGCACAAGCCATTATGCATGTGTTTAAAAGATGAGATTAATTTATCCCCACCTACAACAGGAAACCTAGGGGATCCGATGATCTTAGGTAGAGAAGTGGCGGCTGCTGAAATTAATTCATGTAGCCTCGAAGAGTTGGCTTTTGTTAGGACAATAATACCGCCATTCGCCAATAACTCTAATTCTGCAGTGAGATAATTCTGACGGAACATGCGACTGGAGTTATATATCGGATTCATGCTTCATCCTATCAAAAACTATATTTTTCCAATTCTTCCTGGGAAACGTCAGGATAGAAATCTTGGATCTTTCGAAAACTACCGGTGAGTTCACCACTAGGCAACCACACGCCCAGTATCAACCCGTAACCAAGGACGCGACAACGAACCCCAATAGTGGCGGCATACATCCTGCACAACTCACGGATATCCTTCTTATTTAAAACATAGATATCGACCCAGTCACCGAAAACACGATTTGATGTGATGGCTACTCTGATGTGCGTGATAAATGGCGGAATGTCATCAACATCGATAGGTTGACAACGCAGATAACCAGCATTTTCTGTATGACTCACGAAACGAATTCCGTTGAATTCATAAACGGAAAGATTGCAGTAATCGATATCATCACGAACGATACGATGCGACGTAGCCATACTGACTCCTACAAAGAAGAATGGTTGTTAGTTCATCTTAGCAATATGTGATTGAAATTTATTTCAATCGTCATTTTTGTAATAGCACCATACACACCAGGATACCTTGCGGTATCCTGGTGTGTATTCAGTCTAAAGAAATATGGAAACTTCTGATAAACTCATCAGGGGTACAGACATGTATTTGACCAGTGAGTTTATTCTGATAGACGACGGCTGAATCAGAAGTAGTGGTCACAATCACTCGCTCATCTATTCTTTTATTCTTATATTCACCTAACTCAACATCAATGATTGGTAAACTGTTCGTTTTGAAATCTAATTCCACTTCACCAACGCCTATAGCTTTAGTTAAAATTAGACCAGGTATATCAGTCATGAATTCTTTGCTTTCTTTGGATAAAGAATGTTAAAGACGCTTCGCAATGATACGAGTTACCGGCAGAGCCTGTCGATGGGTAGTAAAAATAATGCGCTTTAAGTAAAACAGCGTCAATATACTTAGCTAATCCATTATCTAGATACATTACTCGACTAGGCATTCCTGGGTATAATTGAAAATGAACAGCGTTTTGCCAAGTAACGGTGAATAAAGCTCCGTCCTTCAGAGCCATCTGAGACATCTGATACAAGTTATTGGATGTTATTCGATCCTTAGATACCGGTGATAAATGTTTGTTATCCGGTCTATTTATAGAGCTATATTCAGTTACATTTTTACCTCTTGATGCCAGCGCTATATTATCTTTAACATCAACAAAATTCTCCATGAACTCATTAGCGTTAGCAAATCTGACACCGGATCCATGTTGATTAATTGTTTTGTCACTATCATTGGATAGTTTTGTATCACCAGTAGCCAGTATAGTTAGGGCTGGTCCATCAAGAAGATAACTTCTCTCTATATCCCTTAATACACCAGCCGGTATATTTATAACCGTCAGATTATTCGGGGTCTTATTAAAACGACTGACATCATAGGGTGGAAATACATACCAGTGATTACCCTGGTAGTAACACGCTATTCCTGTTGGATAAACCCCATCACACTGTCTGTGTAAATACTCAGGTAATTCAGTTACCTTTATGGGCGGGACCAAGGTATACTCTCTGGTAGCTATGGCGTTTGTTGGAACCATATCTATCCCGATAGGTATTTGTTCTTTATCTATGTTCTTTACTTCTTTTGTATGTTTTGTGAGAATGTGTTTAAGTATATCGTCTACTTTACAGTCTCTAAAAACAACATTACCCATAATAACACCTCTGAGTTGATCAACTACCTTATTGATCAATTGAAACTGAGCTGTTACTAGTTCTTTTAAGTTTAGAGATTCTTCGCTTATTTCTCTGTCTCTATTTAAATCTATAGCTCTAGTGGAGGGATTAAGCATGATTGCTTTATATCTCTCTACTCTTGGCTTATCAACATATCCTTGACGCTCCCCGTCAGCCCCAGAAGGCATGAATGTAAGCACACATTCAATATTATCGAGATTAGGGTAGAATCTAATAGCGTATGATCCAGCGCCGATCAAAGCCTGGATAATCACCACATCGGCAAACTGTTGGTGATAGTCTCTACTGATATCGACTGTTTCTACTTTGATAGATTTAAATAACTCACCAGCCACGTAGAAATCAGCAGTAATTTTATTCTTGAGATACTTACCATTATTAATTACTCTCTGAGTATCTTTCCAGAGAGATGATTTAGTAAAATCCATATATTACTTTCTATTTTCTACCCAGCTTACTATTGAGGCTCTGTAATGCCTTGGTTGGTATTGAAAACCTGTCGCTTAGATTAGGGGCGACGGTACTGATCGTTTGATCGTGTCTATATTTTTCAAAGAAAGAAGAATACGATATTCGCTTGGGTAATTGCCTGAATATCTCTGCTTCTGTTCGATTACTGATATCGGCCTTCATTTCGTGTGCGTCCATAAGGAATGACGAGGCACCAACCACATCATTCGGGGAAGCTATGCTCAGATTACTGCCGGCTGCTTTGGCTTCATCATTCTTTTGTTTAGCTAGGATGGAAGCCATAGTTGGTATCGCTTCTTGCAATGCAGCCACCGAGTACTTATACTGAGTACCTAACTTACGTTTAAGAAATGATAGCTTATCTTGACTTACAAGATCCCATCTAGCGTGTTGAAAAAGAGCCTCCGATAGCTCATCGAGCAACACCATGTCGTCGACAGGGGGTAAACCAGAATTAAGAGGAGAATTCTCTAAGTGTTGTTTCCATGTCTCTAAATGGTTATCTATATACACGTACGCTTTAACGCAATCATTAAGATCAACTAACCTTATCTGGCCACCAACCCTAAATATCTCAGCCATTCTGTCTATATTTAACCAAGTAGTGATTACCTCATTTTTCATGATGTTATCTAAGGCTTCATCACCGGAAACGGGTATTCCAACTGTGCGGATATACTCCTCGCTCATCAAATCTTCTTTAGGCACCCTGACTTTAAACAATATATCCCAGATATAGTGCCTAGAGTCGACGCTGTTTTTGGGCTTCCATGATTCATCGTCCAATACTGAGTAGTTCATAGTCAGGGTAACTTCGATTAGGTTGTTATGAATATTCTTTGTCTTAATAACAGAAGTATCAACGGTATTAGATAGAATTGTTCTAAAGGTTTCATTTGTTCAGAACTATCCAACAATCTCCTGATGATACGAATATCTATTTGGCGATTATAAATAAAATTGTATATCTGGACTTCTAATTGGCTTTGATGCTGTGTATCACTCGGATTATTCCTATAAAAATAACCAGATAATACATATGTTCCAGATGGGTCTATTGGGTGATACAGTACTCTATTACTAGGGTGAAGTACAGTTTCTTGTGAATTATCGTATCCTGGTAAGTCGACTGGATTGATCAAATAATCGATATTTAAAGAACCTATTGGTTGGAATGAACCATTTCTCATCCTCATCGACCTATCTAGAGAATCTAGCGATCTAGTCGGAATCATAGGAGCATACCCATGCGACATATCGACGCTGGTCATCATGTCAATCGGATAGACAACCTGATTTATGCCGCTATACTTTATAGATTCCAGCGATGGATTTACGGAGAAATTAGAAGTATCTACTAAGCCAACCTGGGTATATACTCTAGGGATGATGTCTTGTCTAGACATCAGCGCATCCCACAGTGACATAGACGAGAGTCCAGGATCTATATCTGTGTTTAGTTGCTTTATGTACGACAATTCTGGCGACTCACTAACAGACAGCAAATGCAGTAAGAATCTAACAACCTTGGGATCGTATGTCGTGTCTGTCTGGCCGCCAACTAGGATGGTTGAATATTCTCTGGAGAAGAACATCCCAATGTAGTTTCTAACCGCTATGTAATACCTGCGTCTGAGTTCGTTAACTAGCGTATATTCTTCTTCAAATAACAATGGGTTTTGTCCATGGTCGAGAAAATTCTTATCGTAGTAAAAAACTTGAATTGTTTTTTGTTCTAACTCAGAAATAGCTGTGGCTGTGGCGTCTCTAACCAGTTTAAAATCAACCTCATGGCACGCTTGTTTGTATACCGACAATCTCCGCGTGGAGGTTATTTCAAATATACCCCTGCGGCCATTGCCAAGCTCAGCCGCGAAATGATCGCCTTCGTTTGGTATTAAGAATGGATATATGGTCGCAGAACCAACATAAGTTCCATCCTTTGTTTCGGTGTCTTGGTTATAGCTCAACTCACTAGTAACCATCAGCACCATGTCATTTATTTTTCTATACTGCTGATGCACTGATGATAAACCAGCACCTACTCCAGAGGTGCCGGAATCCTCAGAAATAATCTGACTATAGTAAGAAACTGAATAAGGCGATCCCTGTATGTGCGTGATTAATGCTATCTCTGGGATTACTTCTGTATCTATGGAGACGCCTCTGAATTCAGGAGTGTGTATTCTAGGAGGAGTATCCGTTGGTGTGTTAGACGATGTATTTATATTTACAAGAGGCATGATTAGTCCTGTCTATGAGCAACAACAACCAAAGATATAGCCGTCATATAGCATGCCGGGTCGTCACTAGATTTCAGCTCCATGGCTTTCCTATATCTACATCTCATAAAATCCATGAGGCTGTTCTTTGAAACCATGTTTATTCCGATCTTTTCTAATGGATTAGACAAGATACATGTAGGTGATACAAAAGACATTATCTCTAGCGTTCCATCGTAATCATCACACAAATCATCTATGGCTCTAGCTGGCAAGGTCAATGGATTTGTATACACAGATACCCTGACATGAAACAGCTTTCTGGTGTTGTTAATCGAGGGATTGCTTAATTTAACATTTAAATCGCTATCAACGTAAAATAACGAACTAGATATAGGGTCCTCAAAATCATAAACGGCTACATTTATAAGTGTCTTGCCGTGCGCGTTAACGTACTGATAATTTCTCTCTAAATATCTAATAACGCTATTCGCCAAGGTATATGGGCCAAGTTGTTTCAAATTTAAGAGACTGACTCCGTCATTTAAATCAAGCGTGACTAAGCCGGTGAATAATCTTAAAGTATGGGGAAATATTGAAGATGGCACAAAGTCGTCGTAATCCGGATATTTAAATCCGGTTTCAGATATGTCCTTCAAACGATGCCTATTATCCCAAGCATCATACAGCATATTGCTTTGAGAATAACTCACCAAATAGTTATCAAGCTTTTCTGGTGTTGAGCTGTCCCTATATGCGTCGCCGAGTTCTTGGTTATGAATTACTAACTCATACATCATTTCGGCAACTATCGGGACATCCAGTCTGATGACGTAATCAAACTGTATATTCCACGACGTACCATCATTGGCTCTCGAGCCTTCTTCAGGGAAAAAATCAAAATCAAAATAACCATTGATTCTAGCCTGACTCTCTCTTATGACCCATTTTTTATTTTTGGCTGCTTGATCTGTAACGATTGTTGATTTTTTAGTTATATTTTCTGATAAATATGTTTCAAAGTCCTGACCATATCCAGAAACATTTTCTCTTAATCTATGTATCTCTTTAAGTATATATATATATTCCTCAGGAATATGGTAGGAGTATTGTATGTTGTGATGGGCATCTGTTCTACCATGGGCGACTCTTGTTCTTATTTCATCTCTCCATTTATTAGCGGCCCCTTTATCTGTTGCTTGATACCTAACAGATATAGTTATTTTGTTTCTTGAATAACCAGCTCTCATGAATGTTCTGGTTGTTTTATCAAAAAAGAAATGAGGATAATCTGGTTTAAACACACTCATGGTGTTTATTAATTCATCCTCAGGCTCTTCTCTGTAGGTTATAAACAACCGTGTAGTTTCATCATAATACCCATATTTTTCTTGTGGGTCTATGCTGGACCCAGGCTGATGCATTTTTTCTGTATCGCCAGGTAGTTGGAATTTTATATTTTTAGGTAGGCCAGTCAACGTTATTAATTCGTGAATAATATCAGTAACCACTGGTCTAGTTACGCTTTCTTTTATGCCATGAATTGGCAATAGTACTTTTGGCATGACTGTCCTCGGAAGTTCATCACACGATTACACAGCATAAGTCACATATAGTCAGTTGGGATGTCCCAACTGACTATATGGTCACTGTCTTATTTGTCGACGAATATCGGATATATATTGCAATACCTCATCGATGATTTGATTGCAAGTATTGATAATAGTCGCCCCAGCCATAGCGTATCTAGATAACAACCAAATAATCACACCAATAAGTTTTCTACCCACCACTAAACACATTACTTGGTCTTCATCGTTCTCATCGATGATCATGTGGTCATAGGCGGATTTTAATTTATTGGCCTCTGCTATCATTTTTTCAGAATAACTACCAAATCCGTCCTTCTTATTACTGATTTGTTTAGTTATCGATTCTAGCGTGGTTACTAGATTTTTAATTTGATTTGGCTTCGGTCGATCAAGCTCAATTCGATCGAACTGTGTTTTAGATATATTGGTTGCTTTTATTTTAACAATTGCCTCGTGGGCTGCGTTATCGATAGCTAGATTATCGTTTTTAAGTGTTTGTTCAAGCGTCAATCCACCAAGATGTTTGTTGTCGACACTGAGTGTTTTAAAGACTGATTCATGACGGTCCACGGCTCTGTTTATCTGATCCACACCGGACTTAAGGTTTAACTTACCAAAATAACCAGCGGCGGCAAATAAATCATTAATCAGTTCATTATCACAATCAAGTAACTTGAATTGTGATGACAGGATCTTCACTTCGTATAGTTTCAGCTCTGTCAGCAGCGCCTCGACGGTCTTTATCTGCTCGTCTCCTACTCCGATAGCTATTTTAGCTCTGAGTGGCTCCGGTTCACTTATACCGCCAGTGTCTTTATCTGTATTCTTGCCGAGAACATTATTGAGTTTATCCCAAAATGCGTCATCGTAAGATTTTAGTTTATTTATGGCGTCATCAATCTTGCCATCGGCTGACTTTATAAGACCCAAAATATAACTAACTACCTTCTTCACAGCCGCTACTATCTTAGCAACCAGATCCCCGATGGCTTTCTTAACACCGTCTAGAGAAAATGATTCTATCGAAACGACCGATGCTACGGGGATAAAATCAGTCACATTGTGCTTACTGAGAGAAGTAGCTTGGGCCACCTCAATCATGTTTTTTTGAACTTCTGTCAATTCTGTATTTGGAGTAGCGACTAATCCCAGATTAGCTGAACTATCAACTAATTCAGAGAACTCCTCTAAACCGAGACAAAAGTCATGTAGTTGTTTAGATATATCCATAATGCATTACACCTTTAACTTGATAAGTGACAGTAGTTTGGAACATATGTCCATGGTTACTGAATATGTATTTATGCCGAAATTCAGTGACTGTATAGTGACCACCGACATTAATCTGGCAGCATCCAGCAGATTCTGATCTCGATCTTCCTCACTGAGTTCATCCAGGTGCTTTTTTATAGAGATCTCTATTTTTTTAGATGAAGATTCCAGATGCTCGGCCTGTCTGATCAGTAAACCTAATGGATTATCTGATTTACTTATATCCGTAGCTTCTATTAGTTTTGCAACTACTTTAAGTATATTGTCAGTCTGATCGCGTGTCGCGCTCGGTGTGTTGTGACTAGCTTTTGACGCTGTCGCTTTATCGAACAAGACATTTAGAGCCATGATGCTGGTCATCATTTCGCTAGTTGTCGTTGCTCTGGTTCCGGAATCACTAACAGATATAGTTGATCCATCTATCAACGTTGTCTCTGGCGCGCGCAGTATCTTTTCGATGTTCGATGAATTATGAGATTTGTATATGGTTGTTAGTTTCTGTTCACTGACGCTCTTGATTAACACACCCTCTATCAAGGCATCTACTTGATCCAGTACAAATACGCAATGTTTACAATATTGTATTAATGGATCCAGCTGGTGATTGAGATAATATTCAGCCATATCAACAGCATCATCAACAGTCCGACATTCCTTATTTTTATATCTCCACGACGGACATGTAACGATAGTGTCATCCACTCCTAGGATATACTTGAGTTTCTTTTCTTGTAACTTATATACCGTCTCATTTTGTTTAGTGGTGAGCCAGGTATATGAGTCTTTTATCTTTCCCGCGAGTATGGACGATATTTTAGATATCTCGTAGACGAATTTCGTTAACTTGGAATTAAACTCTTCCGTACTCACTGTTATGTTCGCTGAATCACTGGGTAATTGCGGCAAAATGGTGGTGGTTGATGATTCGTGAGCTGGATCCATAGATCTAAGCATACTCTGATCTAGTGCACCATACAGGTGCCTTATATCAAGATCAGCGTCGGTCAATAGAGGCAGCATAGCAGCCATGTCCTCCATGACAAATGAATTATCAGTTAAATTTCTAGACGCCGTAACGGCTTGACATAAACATTCCTCTAGTGCCAATATGGTTGAGGAATAGTTATCTTTATTATGGTCAAGAGACATACCCACCACTCCTGTTATTGGCTATAGAGGGGAACATTTTCTTTAATTCCGCCGCTTTTATTCTTAGTTCTGCAGAGTTCAGGATAAACAAACCATCTTGTTCGTATGACTCCAGTGAAGGTAGCACGTTAGATGGTTTATATCCAGAACCAGAAAGAGTAGTCCTGATATTTTGATAAATCAAATACTCTTCTATTCTTTTTAAAACTGGTCTTCTATCGATATATGTAGCTATAGACTCAAACGATGCGGCCACGCTGAGCGCTCTCTCCGCCTCATATGCAGCTAGTTCGGTGTTAGCTGCTTGTTCCGAATCCACCTCGTCGGAATCAACGGAATCATCATCAATAGAACTAATACCAGAGGCATCACTCTCTTCGCTATTGGAATTCTCCGGGAGATTACCGGAGCTATCATCAGCATCATTTATATCAGTACCCGCGCTGGTCTCACTGCCTGTTGTCTTATTTTGCTCACCGTCACCGGTATTGGCAGTATCAGTCGATTTATCTTCGACTTGTTGATCTTCTGTTTTATTTTGCTCAGTCATAGCAATACCTATATCTGTTTAGTCATACACATTATTAAAATAACTAGTTAAAAGTAATCCATTCCTCAGGATACTTATCAACCAAAGCTATAGATAGAAATAAAATAGACACCACTCTATCAATGAATGATTTTGTATTTTCTAAATATGCGTCATACGTAATGTCCGTCTCTGCTCCGTGTATATCACTTGAGTTTTTGATTATGCTAATAACTTTGTGAGCAATACAGTAGCTGAAAACAGCCTGACTGTAGTTTGCCGTTGCGGCATAATTTGTCAAAGCAAACAGGTGTTGTCTAAATTCTTCTTTCTTTATAGATATCATGATTACTCCTTTGTAGATAGAGAGGACCACGTGGTCCTCTCTATCTACAATAGTTTTATTTATCAGTTAGCAATATTAAGTTTAACAAATTTAGCTAAGCCGAACGCTGTTTGGAACAATGAGCCGATAATTTGTGCCGGCCACGTACCATAGAACACCAACAAAACCTTAGCATATTGCATCACGTGTTGATGGGTTGATTTAATACCTTGCTTCTCTACGGCCTGAAGTTCACGGCTATTTATTTCGAAGTGAGGGAATTCTTTAAGCTCAGAATCAACCCTATTAACCAAAGAGATACATAAATCAATCATGTTCAAAACATGAGTCGCGACCTTATTATCAATGCCGCCCCCCGGGAAGTCAGATAATTTATCTAGGTCACCACCGATGATTCGAATAGAGCCCGATTTAACCAAAACACCAGTTTGAATATCGTTCTTAATAAATTCTAGACGAGCACCGCCGACGATGTTATGGCTAATGTATTTATCATCGTCGGTTTGTTTAGCATTAAATGTTTTAATGAATTCATCAATGCATCTATCAACGTAATCGAGCGCCTTATATGTGACTATGCCAGTAAGTCCAGCTTGGTTGACGTAGTGAACCAGAGCATCGGCGACCTGTCGACCTTTAGAATAAACAAATGCATCAAACAACTTTTGAATGTTCTTGATATCTGTCTCGATGTCCGTCATTGGTCCACCATCACGATAACAGATGACTTTCCTCAAGTAGCTATTACTGATAGTTTCTTTCTTAAATGTAGCACCCTTAAGCTGTGTTTCCAATTCAGCTCGGACTTTACGCAACTTTTCGACATTCTGACCAATTAAAGCGACCTTCTCTTGAATCCAAACCCAGATCTTGGTGAAAAATGCCTTAATTTTTTCCCATATATTTCTAGCTGTTTCCGCAATACCCTCCATGGAGATTTCTAGCTGGAGAGCCTGGTTGTTTTGGAAATCTTCCAGACCTACCGATCTAAACGATGCAACGGGAGTACCGGTCATGCGTGCGATGGTTTGAGCATGACTGACCGCCAATGCGTGGGTGGCGTAGTCAACATTCTTACCCATAGAGCGAATGAAATTATGGGTATCTGTCAAGGATTCGATAGCTATATCGGCTTCGTGAGTTTGTTCTTCAATCTGCTTCTCGACTTGTTCAGCCTCGATTTGATTGATCACTGCGCCTTCTTCTTCCGGTGATATAGGTACCTCAGATACCAAGCCGTCGCTGGTTATTTCTGCGCTTTCTAATGCTTTGCGAAGTTTTCTCATGATTGCCTAAAATAAAAAGGTTTATAATTTAGCTCACATTATTGACTTATTGACCCACGTCAATCCATAAGAACAAATATCTAACGATGTAGACATTGTCTTTTGATGAATACCGGCCGTTATTCTAGGTATAAAGACCAGCAAACCCCTAAGAGATCCGGCTCTAAAAGCTGATTTATATCTCTCTATTTCCATTTGTTCCTTATCCATAGATCGCCGATCATCTCTATCTATGGATTTCTGAATAACGTCCTTGGTTCTTCTAAGTTTATTATTTATTTCTTTTATCTCGTTTTGTATTTTACTTAGATCAACATACACATCGCAAATATCCGTAATATTCTTAATCACGGAGATGCAATCTTGTTTGGACAATCTACCGATCCCGGTTTCTGACTTATAAGGACCATATTCCTCGCTAGATATGGTCATTTTACTATATGCCAATCCAGCCGTTGTTTTAGGAATTGTCATATACGCATATAGATTACCTGGTAGTGGTTCGCTCACACCAGCCTCTACATCCACCGCGTTATCGATACCTGCGTCTGTCTCATAAGGGAAAATAGGGTTGTATGCTTTGCGTATATCTTCCACTAAATCCGCCATCTCTTCGTCGCCTGGATCACCCTTTTGTAGTTTTTCCATAGCGGCAAAAAGATTATTAAAATTTCTAGGGGTGGTGGCTGCTCGAATATCTTTTACAAAAACATATAGATTATTAAAAGCGGCCACGGGTGTTCCTTCAGTCACCCCTATGTGCGCGACAAAAGAATCTTTAAAAATGATAGAGCTATCACTAGTATTATAGCTGCCATCATTAATCTTCTTAAGTAGTGCGCTGGCCTTGCTTTTCAAACTGTTAGCTTTATTCGTAACTCTTTGAAAGAAATCAAAAATCCATTCGACCACTCTCTGATAAGCATCTATTAAAACATTCCATATTTTCAAAGCATATTCTTTGATCTTTCTAATTATTATAATCCCTGAGTTTTCAGAGCTATCGCTACTTTCAAGTGAGAAAGATTTACCTAGTGAAAAATTACCAGCGTTAGTGATTTCGCAAGCAGCCGCTGTTAATAACTGAACATCGCGAGATGTGCAGTTAGTATAAATAGGTAAGGATGATTGGTATAGTGATTCTAAGGCAGCGGCTGTATCGGAGAATCTCTGCATGTCAATATCCAAAGATTCAATCTCAGCATTATCCGCAGTAAAATCAACTATTGGGTCTTTGTCTATATCGTCGATCTTCATAACTAGCTTCACCCATTTAGTATATGGCGTAATATGTAGATCAGTGTGGGTATACCCACACTGATCTACACTATGCTTTTAGTTTAGGCTAAAGGATCAATCCTTCTTTTCTTCCTTCTTTTCACCGCCAGTGGCTGCCGGTGCGGCACCATAGACCTTCAAAGAAGCTTCGGCCAGATCTAAGCCAGCGGACGCCGTGGCCATAGCTACCTGAACAGCCGGGCGATGGAAGGCGCCAGCCAGCGAAATGGTATCGCGGACAGCGGAGATCACTTCCTTGAACTTAGCCATAGCGCCGTCTTCCTTGCCTTCACCAGACCACTTGCTGCCGATAGCGTCCTTATTAAGAACGGCGGCGGCCTTTCCAACCGCCAGCGAGACCTCATTGATCTTCTTCTTCAAGGATGCCGCGCCAATAGCCGACTCCGCTAGCTTCTGGATCTGGTCAATCGACAGAGTCTTAACCTTTTGAGCTTTGAACTCTTGTGGCTTGGTGGAAATACCAAAGCGCGCAGCGCCTCCTGTCGACTTGTCGCGCAGACCCCAGATTACCTTGTTACCAGGCAGAATTTCGGTCGCACGAACGCTGGTCGATTCAGGAATATCGAAACCTTTTTGACGAGCGTTACGAGCCTTGCTTTCGTCAGCATCAGCTGCCGCGGCTGACTTACCGAAGAAGTCGGTTGCTTGAGCTTCCAGCTCTTCAACAATTTTACCGAAGGCAGTGTCCTGAGGGCCCTTTACCTGATTAATCGCGGTAATCTTGGATAACAAACGATCAACTTCCGCTGCAGCGCCTGCGGACTTAAACGCCATCGTGACAACACCATTGACGGCGCCAGGGACATCAGCAGGGAGTGCGCCGTCGATAGCCAGAGCCTTGGCTTTGGAGAGGAAGCCACCGAATTGAACCTCTTGTTGCTTGGCATCCTTGGCCTTGGTAGCAGCGTCTTTGACCGTCTTAGCACGGGCTTCCAGACGACCAGCGGCAGTCAAATACTTGGCAAACATATCTTGCAGCCACTTGATCATGGCGCGAATACCATCCATGACCTTACCACCAATCTCCTTGGCCTTCTCTGCAAAAGACTCAGCGGCGTACTTTGTTTGCGCCGAGCGAGTCTTCATGTCGCTGAACGACTCTAATGCAGGGATAGAGTGCTTCAGAGATAGATCATACTTTTGCAGCAAGCTCTCGGTGGCTACTTCAACCGCGCGCATGGCTTCAGGAGGAACGCCGCCATTTTCTGCGGATTGCTCCAGTGTCTCAGCCACTTCGGACACAGTCTCGGTATCCTTGACGGCTTCATCGATTTCACCGTCCAGCTCCTCAACAGCGGTTTCCAGCTCTTGAGCCTCTTCCACTGCTTCGGCTTCAGCATGGGCTTCCGTTTCCACCACAGCCAGATCTTCTTCAGACAGAGCTGGTTCAACGGGCGTATCTTCACCAGTATTGTTCTTGATTTCTTCTTCGTTAGGGGTAGGGGTAGCCAGGCCACCTTCAGCCAGATTCTCCAGAGCGGCTTTGAGGAAAGTCTTTTTCATGAGTAAACTCCAATTGGATTTAAAAAGTAAAGTGAAAGATATCGCGCGACACGATTGAGTCAATCCAGCAACAGACAGTGTCTTTCATCACCTTTGCTTTGGCTGGATCTATAGAATGTGTAAATTTAACACAACTATGCTGCTTTAAGCCATATTGTTCGCCCATCGAACAGGTCCGAACATGATGTTCATCGATTGCAACATGTCCACGATTCCTGCTTTCTGAGACATCCATAACTGAATCACTTCGGCAGTTAGTCTATTTTTAGCTGGATATGCCGAGTCATTAAATATTAAATTAGTCAAAGCACTGGTATATGTGGATACCTCTCTTGTTCGACTAGTGCTTGACTTCATTTCAATCAACTCACGCCATGTTTCCAGAGGATACACGCGCTGACCAGTTAAAATGAAGCGAGCAGTATCTTCGATAAATTCAAAAACGACCGCGTCTATTTTTGGATCTTTAGCGTGTTTGATGTACCAGTGTGTGAAGTTATTTCCAAAACTACGCAGTGCCTGGACTATAACTTGTTCTCGATTATCAAACTTTCTTAAAAACATGCCTGTATTGACCATATAATCAACATAGAGCGCGTCTATTTCTTTATTCAATATAATTGTCTTTTTTGGATTTCTATTAAATATTGTTGGGTCGTACTGAAATTTAGCAGCTCTCGGTTCGACGAAAGGAGATATAACGGCTTTGACTGACGCTATCTCTTCGCCATAGAAACCACTTGAATATTGGATATAGTTATTTTTAGGCATAACTCTTCTCCATTTCAGCGATATCTCTGGCTAATCCAGTTATTCGTCCACGCATGTATTTTATCTGTTGCTCCAGCTTAGGATCGTTTTTTCCTTTAGCTGTATTTTCCAGCCGAGCTAGTTGAAGGCGCAATCCGCGTAACTCTTCTTCTGCTTCTTTGTATCGAGCCACCTGATATTCAGCCACTATCATTCTAAAAAAGATGATGGGGTTATAACGAGTACCAATTAATCCAAATGTGAATGGGTCGGCGATCGACGATTTACCGGCAGCCATCAGAGCTTTCATCGATTTCTCGTTAGCCTGTGCGTCAATGACGGACTCCAGTTTCTCCATTGTTTTATCTGGAGTCATCACCACGATCTTCGCAGCCTGGCAAAAGTCAGTAAAAGACTCGGCTAGCCATTTTTCTTCAGCCGGAGATATCTCTTCCAGTAGCTCCGATTCTGTTCGATTGTAGTGAGCTGATTCATGCGCCTCCATCCAAACGAGAAATTTTCTAGCGCCTTTATTTACTAAGAAAAGAGCATCCACATAGGCCAACATATTGCTCTGCTTGAAAGTAAGCGCTTGAGCAATAATCATTCTATTTGATTCATTTAAGAAAACCGTTTTAATCAAATCAAGATTCTTGATGATTAAAGGTATGTTCTTATTAAAGAACACAACCGGGTTCTCTTTTGACCCAGTCAGTCTTTTAAACTTCTCAACTCTATCCTTAACATCCTTTGATTGAAAAGTGTACGTTCTGAAAACAGGCAGAGCCAGCTGATAGATCTCCATCAGATCTTCCAGCATGATTCTGGTGTTCCTCATGTCCTCCACTATTCGATCTTTATTGAGATCTGGTACTAGAGATTTAAATAAATTAGAAAATATTTCCATGTTATAAAGTTCGACGCCCACGCCGAACCCCTTTCAGTGTTAATATAGGTGGCTAGAAATTACAGTCTCACAGCAGCGCCTTGCTCTAGTGCCTTGAATATAGAGAAAATATCTGGACCAGAGCCTTTATTTGACTGCTTCACTTCTCTAAAAGAAAGAGTCGTTGGTAATGATATACCTCGCGTATAGAATGTTACTGTCTGCCATTGTTGATCAATCACAGCCATTATCATCATATACGTCTCGTTAAAGATTCTCTCTCTAAACTTATAATTCTTGAACTCACCGCCTAGTTTAGCCTCTGTTGCTTCCAGAGTACTTTTAGTGACCACAACCATGTTAGACGCAGTGGCCACAGACATCTTTCTGGTCAGCGCAGCCGATGCCGCGTTCTTTGCTCGCCTATCCATTATCTCGGCATAAATACCTGATTTATCTTTCATTAGATTTTTGCGGTGAGTTTCAATGATATCATTAGCCATGATGATATCATTCCAAAAATCTAAACGACCAGACATATAGCCGTGAAATCTTTCTTTCACAGAGTTGTCAACGCTGCCAATCGACAAGATATGAGTCATGGACTCACTATCCGTGAGATTAGCCATCAGTCTGATTGATACGGGAACAGTAATTGTTTTATCGTTTTTCTTAATTGTTACATTGACTAAACGCCCGACAGATAAGTTAGCCGCTTCTTTAGTTAGCTTATCTATATCATTCTTGTTCGTGACGCTCAATCCGTCGCTAGATTGACCATCATCTCTAGATTCCATTGCTGCGCCCCATCTAGTGGCGGTATCGCTATAGTCGGGCAAGCGATGCTGAAATGATTCCATGGCTGCTTTATTAAGAACATGGCCAACGGGGTCTCTGTTCGGATTAAATTGATCAAGCATACCCAGAACAGACACACCATCTATTTCAGCAGTGTATGAAATTGCCTGCAAGTAATAGCCTGTAAATATAGCCTGTAGTGCCTGAATAACATCAGTAGTTATTTCTATGGCAAGACACGCCTCATCAACCACCACAATAGGCTCTACTCTGCCGCCTTGTGTAAATGATACGAGTGAATCAGTCTTAACAACATCGTTAACTAACCCCAATGTTGACGCTGCTGATGTTTGAATGGCAGAAATAGCGGCATTGAATGCGCCAAGACCAGTTAGATTAAAAGACATCTTTGACATTTGTATTCCTTGAATTAAGGACGGAGAATTAAATGGATATTACACCAGACGATTTAACCGAAAATAATGAAGCTAACAGCACAATAGATGAGATTAGGGAACATCTAGATGGAGTTAGAAAAACACTGCCGGGTGGATCAATAACCACAGCCATCAGTGATACAATAGGTGGTATAAATATAACCCAAACACCAGGCGCTGTCCCATATAGTAGAGATCAACAAGGCTTTGCATTCTTTACGCGTCCAACTATGAACATGACAGCCGGCAATCTGCGCCTTAAAAGAAATTTAGCCAGACTATTAGACGACAGACCAGACTCCATACGAAGAATGATACGAGCCAGTCTAGACATCGACGCAGAACTAGAAGGGTATCCCTCCAAACTACTTAACCCGATGCAGTCATTCATACCTATTCTTACAAATCAACTGATTAATATCAGTGGATTTCCGGATAAGGAAGCTATTCCATGGGTGAGTAAGCCCGGGTATTATAAAGAAGTCGTTTCATTTGTAGATAACGCAACAGACTATAATGAAAGTTTTGAAGTTACCGCGAACTTTAGAAACATACCCGGTGATCCAATCACTGAGATGATGTCTGCTTGGGTTGATTATGCTTCCTTGGTATTTCAAGGAACACTCATACCAAAAGCAAAATATTTGGTCAGAAATCAAATAGATTATCAAACCAGAATATATAGACTAGTACTAGATCCAACTAGAAAATATGTTCAAAATATCTTTGCCACTAACGCAGCCTACCCACTCAACGCTCCTGTTGGGGCAAGAGCGACCATTGAGGAAACTGGTCCACTAACCCAAGTAAACAACCAGATCAGTATTAGATTCCAATGTATTGGATTCATGTCGTACGACGATATTTTAGTCGACGAATTTAATGCCGTGGTGTGTAGAGGCAATAGTGATATGAAGGATCAATACAGGGAACTGGAGCTGACTAAGCTGGAAGATTTTGAGAAAAGTTTATTTAATCACAAAGCTTACCCTAGAATAAACCCTAAAACAATGGAATTAGAATGGTGGGTATACACAGAGCTATATGCTAAAATGCTAGGATTAACACCGGAATCAATAAACACGGACGAAATCTTTTAAACTATATTTTAATTACTTTTAGGACGCAGAATGAGTAAGTCTATACAAACTATTTTATCCAGCATGGAATCTTATTTGTTTAATCCAGCAGCAATACAAGCAGCTCAAGTCGATCTAATAAATGAGATACATAACGGGGAAGCTGAAATTGTTGATGCCAGTAATCCTTTTGTCGAACTCCTGGAAGCTAGCGCAATAAACACCGTTAATTTTATTCGTAGAGACGAAAGAACTCTGCGAAGGATGTATCCATCATTAGCTCAGACAGAGGAAGAGCTTTACCCTCATATGAGTGACAAGGATTACGTGGATAGATTCGCTATTCCGGCCAAAGCAAAATTTTATTTCTTTGTTAACTTGACAGAATTAACAAATAAACTAGTGCTGGACGAAGCAACAGGTATACGAAAACTAGTGATACCTAGGAACTCTTACATCACGGTGGCTGATACCGTTTTCTCTCTGGAGTATCCAGTCGAAATAAGAGTCCTCGGACACGGCGGCATACAAGTTGTTTATGACTCAGATAAGATATCACCAACAAAAACACTACAGAGTAACCTGATCGATTGGACAATAGCGAGAATAGATAACGGCACGGAATTATTAGGTTTTGAGTTAGAATTTAAGCAGTTCAAAATTATTGAATACTCTGTTTCTGTAAATGCATCGATTGCTATAAATGAAAAAATACAGTTAACTGATAGTTTTTACTACTGTAGAGTATTTAAAGATTTTGGGAATGGTCAGTTTCAAGAACTACACACCACTCACTCCGATAGCGTGTATGACGTGACTAAGCCAACAGCTATTCTTAAAGTTATTGGCGATACTGTAACCATAAAAGTCCCCCAGATATATATAGACACAGGACTCGTGGATAAGAGTTTGAGAATATTTGTATACGAAACAAAAGGGCTGATAGACATCCCGCTTAAATCGTATTCCTCCGACGCTATAGAAAAAACATTCTGGTCGATATTCCCAAACGAAATAGATAAATTTGTCGCTCCACTGAGTACATTCAATCAATGGATAATTCAAGCTGCTTCGGCTACAGTGGGCGGGGCTAGAGCGATGACGTTCGCTGAATTATCTGAAAGAGTTAAGAATAACGCAGTTGGATCACCCACTATACCCATAACGCCTTCCCAGATAACTAGTTCTCTCTCCAGAACAGGGTATGAAATTGTTAAGAATATAGATAATTTAACTGATCGAACCTATCTGGCGGTGAGGGACTTACCCAGTCCGCAAACAGGTGACCTCATAACTGCAGCAGCCTCTGGGATAAGTACTCTTTCATCCAAGATCAATGACATAGTCGGAAGAGACACGGTGGTAGATAATGGCGATTTAGTAACCATATTGCCTGGCACACTGTATCATCTAGACAATGGCATCTTATCTATTGTTAGCAAGGCTGAGACCGATGCGCTGAGTGCTCTGCCTGTAGAACAAAAGGCTATTGTAGTTAGCCGTAGAAACTACTACTATACTCCATTTTACTATGTTCTGGATACTACTAATGATCAGTTTTCAGTCAAAGCATATCATCTGGATTCACCCGGCCTAAGTAATAGATCCTTTATTACAGAAAACGACTCTAGTGGTTTTCAAGTCAGTATTAGTAGTGTGTCTGTTGAGAGATCAGCTTATGGTTACAGAATTCTAATTAAAACGAAATCCAGCGATAATTGGAAAGCACTGGATGATCAAGACGTGGCTATTCAGCTATCCGTTCAGCCCAATGGCGGGACTGATCGGGCGTATGTCAATGGCTTGTTAGTTGGCAGAACAACAGACAATGAAAGAATATATGAAATTCAGTTAAGAATAAATTCCGCTATTGATTCTGACGGTAGGCTGGCCGTTACCAACTTCACGATGTATACGGATTCCCCTCGCATAATTTGGATAGATTTAGGTATCAGGTGCACTGTATTGTTTACATGCACGGCACCACCACAGTCTATTTTTGCATCGTCCCAGATCGATACTCTTATTGGGCACCATCTGCTGGAGGAGGGAGCTTACGGCTTAACTCAGGAAGAATTTACTCTTACTTGTGGGTTGCAGTTAAATCACCTATGGACTAGAAGTAGATCAACTATTTCTGAAGAAGATTATGTTAGATGGGATAGCGATGTTCCCGCAGTCTATGAGGAAGATGTCTATCAGATAGACCCTCTAACTGGCGCTAAATTCAGTATAGATAACGGCCAGATAGTTAGAAACATACTCCATCCAGCCGGGGACACCATCCTCAATAGTAATGGAGATGTTGTTTATAAACACTACAAGGATGAAGTGAAGACCGACGCTTACGGCAATCCATTGATTAAAAACCCGCGTGCTCTGCTGAGGCATATAGACATGGCTCTAATAGAGGCAGCGTATATATTTGCAACAGACCAAAGCACAATTTCTTATCGCCAACAAATTGTTGATAAGTTGATCGAATGGCTGACCATTGAATTGCCAGACATGGGCGGTAATCTGCTAGAAAACACTAGTCTGTATTTCTATCCTAGATCATCTATTGGTTATGTCAATGTTCTGCATGGTGCGTCTTTAGAAACATCTCTAGAAGCAGCGCAATCATTCCAGGTCACTTATCACGTTAGAGGAGATATTTATTCAAACGCACAACTGAGAGCAACTATAGAAAAAAATACGATAAAGATAATAGCTGAGTCTTTGAAGAATACTAAGGTGGCGATTTCCGACATATCAGAATCTTTAAAAGAGGCTGGTGGTGGAGATATATTGTCAGTATCTATAAGAGGCTTAGGTGGGAATAGAAATCTAGACATGCTGACCGTGTTAGATAGTGCAAAGAGATTATCTATTAAAAAGAAGCTTGTTAATAGATCAGATGGCGTGCTTCTATTACAGGAAGACGTCGATGTTGTTTTTGTCAGACACACATTAAACTAAAAACTCCGATTATCTATCTAGGTGGCTTAAGCCACCTAGATAGATAATCTTTATAACGTCATTCTAAAATAAAACCCACACCAGTCATATACTTCTTCACTTCCTCTCTGGCTTCCTCTGGTACACCCTCCACCATTGATCTCACGTACTCGTTAGCGCCTTCGACAAAAGAGATACATGCTCTGGTTATTTTGTCAGCGCTGGTCTGGCAGCGAGTAACTTCATCATAGTACCTGGTTACTAAACTGGAACCAGCTGATAAAGTTTGGAACATGTCTCGGAAGGATTGATGAAATACACCGATAACTTCTTGATTAGCTTTCTTATTATTCCTAGCCTCTTCAAACACAGCCATTACTTTAGTAAGGCTATCCAATATGTTTGAATATTGTTTCTGTAGTTCTTGTATATTGGCTGAGGATTCTGACATTTTCTTAAAAGCATTATCGCTGATCTCTGAGTTAACATATCTAGTATCTTCTAGAAACTCTTCGATTGTATAGTCTTTTAATTTATCAGAAAACCTGCTGGTTACGCCCTCGTATAATCCCTTAAACATTTTCTCAATCTCAGCGATGGATTGTTTTGTGTCACCCAACTCCTTCTTGATTTCATCAGAAAACTTAGAAGCGTCAGCGAGCGTCATTTGAAAAACTTCTTCATGACCACCAGACTGAAGAGAATCACTTATCTCTTTTAATCCATTAGAAAAATTATGGATGTATGTATTTAGCTTAACTAAGTTTTTAAAATAATCAGTGTTGAACATCATGGCGCATACAAGTGGCGAGCCAGCTAGTGCGTCTCTGTATGCTTGGAATCGCTGATCATTTCTCTCGAAATATTCCAGCGTCTTTTGACCAAATGTCCTTACGTTATCCAATATGGCTTGCTCTATACCTTTTCTTTGCAATATATCGGTGAGTCTGTTAAAGAAATCTTCCTTCCTGGACTGCACAACAGCGCAACCTTTAGCCACCTTAACATTCTTTTGAAAATATCTATCGAAGAACTCCTCTACTTTATTTTGATCCATCTTGTTAGGTGGTTTATTAAATAATCCGCCAAGCCAAGCAATCACTTTTTTTATATATTCTTTTATTTTTTCAAATAAACGAGATATAATATTTTTCTTTTCGTTATCTAAATTTTCTAGAGCCGCGGATAATCCGGTTCTTGTTGGTATTGTCGTGTATTTTGTTATTGGATTAGACTCTGTCAATAAGCTACCGGTGACGTAGTGTGCTTCCAGAGCTGTCTTTTTATCAATAACGCCGCTGATAACTATGGTTTCACGCACATCGTCTATTTTATTATGCGCGCTATCAAGAGCAGCTATGATTGAAATATTTTCATCTAGCTCGGGCGTCTGGCCATTCGGCGATTCTTTAAACACCAAATCTGCTAGTTTGTCTTCTCTAGCGTCGTCTTCTGAATCAATTTCGTGATTTAAACTATGTTCCATTTTACACCCGTTCTGGTTAAATAAATTCTTTAGTCATCTGCGCGTACAGAGATTTTGCTTCGTCATCAAGCTCATTAGCTTTCAGTCGATTCAGTAGATCCACGACAGATTCATAAGCGTTCATAGCCGATCTAGTTAAGTCGTAGTATGAGTCGGGTATGGCTATTGATTGCCTTATGATGTTTAAAGCACCGACCAGACCACTAGCCATTTTTTGTAAGATAGCTAGCGCTTGATAATAATCAGCTATAACCTTATCTGACTCATCAGAAAACTCGTGCTGGGAATGACGGATAGCGTCGTACTCCTTGAACTCTTTCATAATTTTTTCTATGAGACTAAGAGATTCAATTAGTTGATTGTCTGTACTACTAGTCACCCACAGAACTTGACCTATCACTGGGATTAAATCCTCGGGCGATACTTGATTAAAGGCCACAGTCTCACCCATATTCTTAAGTGTCGCTGCCAGATCCTTCTGTATGTCGGAGGACTGTATTTGTTTGTATAGTTGTTCTTTGTATTCTATTTTAGCGGCCATTATCATCTCAGTCATGTCAGTCAATGACCGAGATTTAGAAACACTGCTAAACGTATCAGTAATTAACTTGGTTAGATCTTTGTCAATATAAGTAAATATTGTTTCGTATTCTTTACTTAATTGTTTCTTCTGAGCAAATAAAGATGTAAGATAACCTTTGCCCGAACATATTGACTCAGTGGCTCTCCATAGAGCTGTTTTACGAGCAATGTATGTGGCTCTGGCGCTAGTGAGCGCTCTTAACTCGCTGGATACCTCGTGTGTTTGTAGAGCATCAGTGTTAGAAAAATCTTCGCTAGCTATCGACGACTTATTTTCCAATAATAGTATTTTATCTTTTCCTCGATATTTGTTTTCAAATTCCTTTATCTCAGAAACTATATCTTTCTTATCGTCTGATTTATTTTTCAAATAGTTTATCATTTTAGCTATTACTGACTTGATCCATTTAAAGAATTCACGGATCTTTTCAGCCATTTTAGCAAAAATATTTTTTGAACCACTATTGTCTTCTAAACCTATTCCATCTTTAGTGAGACTATATCCGACTGAATAGACATCAACTAATGCTTCATTAGCTACCTCCAGAGCTTTTTCGGCAGCGGTATATGTTAGTGTTAGTTCTTCGTCTATCAGTTGCTGATTCGAGACTTCGTCATTTAGATCATTCATATCGATCACCATTGAGTTAGTTTACATATTGTATATCATCTAGAGAATGGCTAGCCATTCTCTAGATGATGATTTATGAATCAGGGTGCGTTAATTGCGTCTATCGATTTTCTGACTGCTTCATACAGGAAACTGAAATCCCCCATTGACTCATTCAGAATATTGAGCTCATCTGGCGATATCGCTGAAGATAATCCGCTGACGCTATCAAGGTAGTCTGTTCCAGAAAATATTCTATTTATTCCGAAAGCAATTCGATATCTAGCCACCCAATACGCTCTGGTAAGATTTATTACGTTGGCAACATTAATTGGCGTTATTTCATTAAACTCAGCGATATGGCTTTCCGCTCTGAGTCTAGCGAAGTTATTGAATGCAGCATCAACGTTTTCTTTGACGTCGCTACTGGGGATTGGGCTAGTATCACTGATAGCCAGCGCTATTGCGTGCTGAATAAGCACGCCTCTGTTAAATACACCGGCATTAATAGAGGATATAGCTTTAAAAAAGGGTAATGTTTTTTGGTTCATGATGGTTCACTCACAGAGATTTAAATTTAGGGAAACGTTCATCCAGATAACGTTTGATTTCTTGAGAAGTTGGATCGCTATCGCTTCTTACCTCACCATACACTTTTACCAACGACTCGTATGATTTTTGAAGAGGTTCGGTCATCAATGTAATCGAACTCACAGGAAACATGAATGCCGCATTCATCCTCGTTATTGATTCGAAAACTTTCAAGACGAGGGGATTAACCTGAGTTGCAATTTTCGAAACATTTGATTTCTTCGCAAAATCAGGATCACTTGATTCATCCAGCGCACTACCCATGGCTCTGGAAATAAAACCATCCGTCATTTTACTGAAAGCGAGCATATTATTTTTAATTTCACTAATGACTTCCTTTGATAATTTCCCAATTTCAGACGAGTATTCGAGTCCATCGACCAACTTGAGAGTGTCGGCTGATGAAATATCTGGGCTCTTAAGTGAAATTATTTTCTTTACAAAACTTATGGATGCTTCTAATGGATTCTCAGCTTGGTATTTTTTCGAAAAATCTTCGCAAGCTAGTTTAAAATCGTCAGCGAGTTGCTCGATGTTATCGCTCGACGAGTTACTCAGTTTAGATAAAGATGGTATAATGTCCGACCGAATACTTGTGATAAATTCTTCAATCTCCATGAGCTCTTTTTTGCCGCCAGCGATACACAATTTAATGGCTGGTGAGTCCTGGCGTTGTTTCAGAAAGTCGGTTATTTTATCTTTAGCTTTTTCATAACGTTCGAAAACGTTCTTGACTGCCTGAATCTTAGCCTGAGACCAAATATCGTCAGCTTGTTTCTTTGCAGCCTCATTCATCGATCGAGCCAGTTCCTTGTAAAACTGCTCATACTCTCGTTCCCGCTGCTGGGCCGATTGCTCCCTCTCAAGGTCCTCGCTAATATCTTCAAAGATTTTATCAAGATCTTTCTTCAGTTGTTCTTCTTTCTTTTTACGACCTGTGACCCAATCAATGAATTTAGAGAGTACTTCACCAACCCACTTGAAAAAGGCTTTAATTTTCTCAGCCATTTTTTTCAAGAAAGATTTTTGTTCTTCTGGATCTTTATCAATTGATTCAAAAGCAAAATTAGGATAAGCTTGTTGTAATTCCTCACATGCGATTTTGGCGTGTGTGGAATAGTAAACAATTTCGCTCTCAAGTTGTTCCGGAGAGATATTTAGAGTAGTCATAGGTTATTTACTTTAGATGTTTGAGTTCTTGAGCGCGTCTGAATAACTCATTCGCAGCTAATGCTTCCAGTTGTTGTTGGAAATCTCGATCTTTAATTCCCTTGTAATTAAAGAGATAATCAAATACATTACCCCACCACTGCTGGCGATTAGTATATTGACTCAATACACTGTCAACCAACTGTAGTTGTTCGTGGTAGTCATTTATTACCTCTTTTGTAGCATTGAAGTTTTTCATACCTTCAATGATTTGATTGCGCACTCTCTTGATTCTATCGTGCGGGGTATCATACACACCCTCGGAATCAGTAGAATCTGAAGCTATCCATATCAAGGTGATACACCACACTGGTAGTATGGGTATGGTGATCAGAGAGAGAGTCGTCTTAATAAATTCCAGAACGTAGTATTCCGCTGCTGATCTTTTTTGAAGAGAAGAACCAGGGACTCCGTAAATATCAAGAGCCTCGATTAAATAGTGACCAGCACCCATTCTGGTTGCAAATTCATCAGCCAGCTTTTCAGCCACAGAAGCATTATAATACGGCGAATTTGTATTATGACTAGACTCTTTTAATAGTCCCGTTAATAAAATCGTAGTGGTCACTTCAGTATTTGCTGAATTTGATGCCGATTCCACTGTCTGGTCAGATATACCGAGATCTTTACCGGCTTTCTGAATCAATGTTTTTCTTTTAGCAGGATCAGACTCAGTTAATTCGCGCCATAATCTAGACAGGATTTGATTTGTGTGCACGACTCTATCTATCATCTCACACATCGTAAATGCATGACCACACTCGTGCAGAATTACAGCGGCATGATGCTCTGCTTTCAGTTTACGATTAGAGAAATCTGGCGCCGATATCAGTAATTGAAATATTTGCTCAGAATAAAAACCAGTTACAGTTGCCGTCTGTAGATTAACAGAACCAGATATTTTTTTATCTTTTGCAGCTCTTATTAATTTATGGCCATCCTGTTCAGTCGTGTAGTCTTTCCATCGCTCTAAGAACAAATGGTCCTTAAACCAATCCGGTAGATTAATGGCATAATAGCCACCCCAAATACATTTTATATTTAGTTTAGTATATTTGTTTATAACCGAAGTTATGGCCAGACCTAATTTTTCTCTGTCTGACTTATCTGGCACAGCACCAGTTATGTACGGATCTAACACTGCTGTTAAATCTCTAAAAAAAGCACCATCCTGAAATCTAATAGACTCCATAGACACGTTTATATTTTCGGCATTAATGGTCTTCAAGTGTTTCATACTGTACTCTGGAATTGATTATAAAAAACAATCTTAGCAATTATTGTGCCTGGATTGATACAATTAATTAATCCATATTCTAGATATATCCGATCACATTAATACTCAACAATTGGAGTGTTAGATGGCAAAAATAATACCTGAAGAAGACATCAAAGGTATAGAATGTCGCTTTGCAACGTACATAGCTCCAGCCGAAGGAAGTAAAGACGACTATCACTTAGTTAAAGAGGTAGTCCATTTAAAAGACGGACGCATCACCCCAAATCTAAAGGTCATAAAAAATTATAAAAGACCTTTCGGTATAACTAAAGAAGCATTTAGAAAACATAAAGAAAAAAAAGAATGGGAAGATATAAGTAAGTTGAGGTTGTACGAATGCACTCAGACTAATCTCATTTCATCTATAGCTAAGGCTTTAGGTAATCCTGGATTCAAAGGTTCGCTAAAAAGACTATGTAACTCACCATACGTATATGGTGCCGACATAACCTCGACAGCACTAATAAAAAGATCCTATATGGATCTTTATCCCGAACTAAATACGTTTCACACGGTCGCTGTTCTCGATATCGAAACAGATATGATTTGGGGTACCGGCGAAATCATCATGCTGACTATATCCATGATGGATAAAGTAGTCACAGCTATCAGTAAGAAATTCTTAGGTAAATGCTTAGAGATAGCGCCGCTGAAACTAGAAGCTCTGTTCGATAAATATCTAGGCACTTATAAAAAGAATAGAAATATAAACTGGGAAGTTATTTACTGTGACAGTCCAGGAGAGATAGTTGTTAAGAGCATAAAGAGGGCACACACCTGGATGCCTGACTTTATAGCCATTTGGAATATTGATTTTGACTTACCTAAAATGATTCATGCTTTGGAGAAAGAATCTATTTCTCCAGCCGATGTGTTTTCTGATCCGTCTGTTCCGCCGGCATTAAGATTTTTCAAATACATAAAAGGTCCAACTCAAAAGGTCACAGCGTCCGGTAAAATAAAGCCGTTAAAGAACGCGGAACAATGGCATGTGGCTACTTGTCCCGCGAGCTTTTATCTGATTGACGCCATGTGCGCTTATCGCCAAATACGAGTCGGTGGACAAGACGAGCCGTCATATGCTCTTGATTTTATTTTGCAAAAAGTATTAGGAACTAGAAAGCTCAAATTTAAAGAGACTGATCACTTGTCCGGTCCTGGCTGGCATATTGAAATGCAGACCAACTATAAGTTAGAATACGTTATATATAACGTATTCGACTGTATTGGTGTGGAGGAACTAGACGAGAAAACTAAAGATCTTAGGCTGACATTGCACGGCCTAGCCGGCTGTTCCGATTATGCTAGATTTAACTCTCAGCCGAGACGCCTAGTTGATGATTTACACCACTATGTTTTGAAACATAGGAACATGATGATCGCCACCACGGGCGAGGAAATGAAGCATCCTTTTGACGATAAAGTCATAGGGTTGGGTGGATGGATCGTTATGTTGCCAGCCGCTAACGTGGCTGATAATGGATTAAAAATAATAAAAGAACATCCTGAACTAAGATCTAACGCCAGAGCGCACGTTGGGGATCTGGACGTTAGTGCCAGTTATCCGAACGGAGAAGTTGCATTTAATATCAGCAAAGGAACAACTAAGAAAGAGTTAATAAGTATTGAAGGGGTCTCCGAATTCCAAAGAAGAATGCAAGGAATAAATTTATCTGGAGGACCAACTAATTCAGTTGAGTTTTGTCAGATGATTTTATCTGCACCGAAACTACCTGACCTATTAGTAAAATATAAGGAACATAACGAGATAAATATAGAACCAACAGATAAGTCGTCAATTCGTACAGAGTTGAGCGATGTATTGGGTTATCTATACTGACGTCATAAATCACAAATACTGGTGTCGTGCGACACCAGTATTTGTGATTACCCAAATTTCTTTTTCCACTTGAAGTAGTTAATAAAAAACAAAATAGTTAAGGCCATATTCATCGGCACGAAACCGTATTGCTCAGATACAATAATCCAAGTAAACCATAAACCTTGATTAACTAGACTTATGAGCCACGATAACTTATTCAGATTACCTTGTAAGAAAACTGAATAAATAGTTATAGCTGATAAGAGGTATGGTAAGTAAGATATAATTAATTGCTTCATATTTATTTTAATACTGGTGGCTAAGCCACCAGTATTAAAGCCGTTAAACTACTTTATAGTAAGACAACAACCTGTTGCGGCCCTCATCGGTGAAACCATAACGCAGCGTTTTCTCGAAGTCAATTGTCTTGACCTGATGCTGGCGTTGTTTAGCTGGGCCGGTTGCATTCAGCAGAATAAGTAGAGCGCTAAAGGCGGAGCCTTCGTTTTTAGTCAGGATATACGTCTCGCTATCAAAGAAACGAAATGCATGGCTGTAATGGAAACAGCCATTTCGATGAATTTCTGCCAGCTTCAATACCGCAGTCCAGAGCTTATCGAAGTTCTTAGTTTCATTGTTAATGATGTTGCGTAGAGTTCTGTACAGACCAACCTGCAATTGACCGCCTTCGGTCGGATTAATTTGCTTGCCCGGAGACATCTTGTCGATATAAGACAGAATCATCGCGATACTGGTCTTTTCCGAATCAGCCAGGCCTTCTAGTATTCTAGCCAGCTCCGTTTCTTGTGTATTCGTATCTGGCGATGCGGCAGCGTTCGCCATTTTACCAACCTCTTGCTTCGCTGGTTGAGACGATTGCTTAGCTGCTGTCGTCACCGTGACACTTGGTTTAGTCGGCTGCGTAGTCTGACTAGATTCAGTATTTTTTTCTTCACCTTCGTCGCTAGGTGTGTTCTCGTTCTGTATTTGTTCGGAATTCATTTCCTCGACGCTATTGTCGGGGGTCGTATTCGAGCTAACTTGAGCTTGGTTTTGTTGCGCGCTAGACATATTACGGTCCTTTCGGTTCTGTTTACCCATGATTTCCATCTATCGGTTAAATTAATAACACAACACAGTAGTTCAGCATAAGATAACTAGCTAGATTGGTTATTCCGGATGGCTGTGGTTAGCTCTCTCTGGGCCTTTGCTATCTTACTACTCGCATCATCGACGCCAGCGTTATTTTCCTCGATTTGTTTCAAGCATATGTCGTGAATCGTTCTGATTCTATCGGGTGGGTATGACATATACTCTGAAAAAGATAACTTGAAGAACTCACCTACCTTATAAGTCACATAATCTTTACATGCTTTCTGGAAGGCTCCGCCCGTCACGTAATCTTCTTTCTTACTAAGTAGCATCAATGAAAATGGATGTAAACCATCTTCTGATTCATAGTCTCTCAGATCATAGTGCTCATCATAAAACTGTTGTCTTAAGAACTTAGCGTCTAGATGAGTGAACTTTTTACCAGAGGCGATGAGTTGCTGCAGCTGCTCATCATCGCCTCTGTCTAGTCCAAATCTTGGATCAATAACGCTGACTATTGGGTCGTCACCACTTAGCCCTTTTGCGGACCCGACAATCTCATCACTAGTGATGCGAGGAGGTTGAAAAAATGTGACAATGGGTCAATTGGAATGATTCTGGCGTTCCATTTACCTGGTCGAACTTCTTTAAAATTGGGCTCAGGTATACCAACAACAGCCACAGCTATATCGTCCCGATACTCTGATATAGCTTTATTAAACTTATCGGAAAAATCAGGATCAGAGTTGAGACTATTAATCAGATCGTCAATAGTGGTTGGGTCAACCACTATTTGCTCACCAAGAATAACTTTGCCAACCCAGTGGGTGTACTGGCGCGCAATATTGGCCTGAGCCTGTATTCTCAGCTTCTGGTTTTTCAACTCATCAACACCGTCGAACGTGAGTGTAGATTCAACAAGCTCCACTATGCCGTTGATCCATCGCTCCGAAGATGAGAAGTAGTCTGATATAGACGGCACAGTCAGCTCAACAGCGACGGCGTCGTTATATTGAATATTGCGACCTTTCCATACGCTAACTTCTTCTTGATACCTTTTAATGGTGTCAATACTCATAGACCTACTACCTCGCTCAGCCAGGTGATTTTTCTGCCATGGCGTCATAGCTTTCGTATCGTAGTGGATCATTCTGGATAGATCAACATTTCCAGATATCAGCTTACCTGTACTCGCCCCCTCGACAGACATCTCTGTCCTGATTAGATTGAATCCTCTGGGCCAGATAATTCTAGCCCAGCCAATCAGCAACATGTCTATATCTGTGATTTTGATTAAGTCAAAGATATTTTGATCAGCCTCCAGCTGAGCCGTGGTGTCGTGAATATGATCTTTCAGAACTTCTAGAATTATACGACACGTATACGAACTCAAAGAACTAAATATTAGACCATGTGTGTTTCTTCCCAGCGGTATCTTCTCTTGAGCGATCTGCTCGTACATATTAACTAAAATATCGTTCGATGGCGCTCTAAGAGAAACCCAGAATCCACTGTGAACTAAGGGAACCTGTATGATTGGTCCTCTACCTGTCAAAGCCATCAGTCTGAATAAGGCAGCAGTACCAGTCAGCACTGGCGCTGTAGGGTCAGCTAGCTTAGGCAGTGCTAAATGAATCTTTCCCTTATCAGAAGTAATTGAGGATTCAAATAACGAATCTGGTCTATTGAGGGCTTTTAGCCCCTGGCCTCCGGCTCGATCGTGGGAATTTGCTAGATTACTAGAACCTGACTTACGACACTGTTTCCACAGTTTACCAGCTTCGCCGCGGTTAATAGATTCTTCGATCGATACCAATTCATCCGGCTCAATTAAACCAGGATTTCTACTAGGATAACATACAAAATCCATGCCGTTATCTTTATCATAAAAGTCACTCGGCTTGGTAATCGTCTTAGCATTCTTTAAAAATTCATCGTAATCAAAGCTAAGCTCTATGTTTTGCCCAGACCATTGATAGTATTCATCAGGAAACAATCTATCAAACGCTTGCTTCTTGTGATCACTCATCTGTGGTGATGTTTCGTTTCCAGCACCATCAGCGCTGGTGTTAGTGCTCGTATCAGGCGATTCCATTTTTCCTGTATTGTTTTCAACATCACTCATACCTGCTCCAAATAGAAAATATTATTAACTTAATTAATTTGCGCCATGCTGTTTCTAATGTTTCTAGCTTTATTTATTTCTTCTTGTAGAATAGCTAACTGAGGGCGATAGACGCCATCTATCTGGGTCAGTAATTCATTATGAGCAACCATAATGTTAAAATAGTGCAGGCCAGCCTCAGTATCAGTCGACGCAATAATTCCTCGCCTATCGCCAATTTGTTCTTTTAACTGTATTATGGTTGCGGACAAATTAATATATAGATCAGTCAACCCTTTAAAACAATTAATATACGTGGTCGGGTCGGGAGAGTACTTATGTAGCGTTGGTTCATTCTTTGCAAAATCAAGAACGGTTTTTGTACTCATTAACAGATGAGCGGTACTGATATTTATAGCTATCGCATTATCCCAGTTACCAGGAGAATCACTCCCGTTCTTTCTTTGCTCGTCTCTTTGTTGTCTAGCTAAACTTTTTTTAGTCATGACCATTTCCTAAAATTAATCAGCCAATAATTTGACTGAATTATAATTATTTAGAACAGCACTCCGCACCACAATACTGGTACAGAATACATCGTGTTGTAGTTAGGTCACAGCCGTGACTTACCTATAGCATGCTTCGAATTATGTTTTTTTTTTACAAGATAACGCCATGTTAGATATACTAGAAACACATCTGAATAACACAGAAACATCAGCATATGTACAAACAATTTCCGAAGCCCATGAGTTATTTGATAAATTAAACTACGCCGGATACGAGGCTGAGTTTGTAGAGCTACTGAATGCGTTCGATCAATTAGAAAATCCGACGGGGGAAATAACTGATTTGACCAAAAATCTTCAAATAGGGTTGCTCAGACAATTTGGCATATTTATAAATGAAGAGTCAGAATTATGTACAGTTGAGTTTCTAAATAAGATACTTTCAGCAATAACTTTATTAGAGTCAACGGAACTAATAGATGAGATTGAATTAGCGGCGCTAAGTATAGATGATAAAAAAGAATGCGTCTGCGTTATTCTAAACGTAGTTGATAAGACAATATTTGTCGAAGACTGTATGGTGGTCATAGATACTGTTGTGCATTCTTTGATCGATCGAATAATTGAAGTGGCTAGCGGCAATCTGGATAAAAATAGCGCACCACTTAATAACGGTATTAGTCCTGGCGAAAGAGAGTATATATTAGCGTGCTCTGCTGAAATAGGGCCGACAAATATATTTGAGTATGCTAAAGCGTATAATGTTACTTTATCGTTTGATGTCTATGCTGGTATACTCGATGAACTATTGCCAGAAAAGAAAGAAAATATCAATATACCAGCGTACGCTAAAGAGCTATTGATGATTGCTGTCTTGTCTGGAAAGGATAATCGTAATTATCCGCAGGCTATTAGAGCATACTTATCTGAAAACTCTGAGTTGTCTATTTCAGCCCATACAGAATTATTGGTCGAGATAGATAAACTGTTCACCCCAATTACTAAAGTAAATACTTCGGTAAAGTGATTCATCATGAAAAAATACGATTTATTTATAAAGGCGATGAATGCTCAAGAATACAGGCGAACTTCTTGGGTGATATCCGCATTTAGTCTAGTTAGAGAAGCCGTGGATGAATGGAAGAATAATCCGTTCCCTTACAGAATCGTACAGACACCAGCTGGTAATTTCTATGTAAATCCAGAAAATACGACTGAAATATTAAAGATAGATGACGCTGCTGCAGGACAACCAATCTATCGAATGACTGATGCAATAGATTTAAAAGCAAACACTTTTATAAATCAAAAGAATGATATCCGCACAACCTACGGAAATGTATTAGCTAACCACATACTGCTTATTCAGGCGTTCGGCGATAAAATACCATTTATAACTGGTAAGTTTACCGCGCAAGACATCGAGCGAATGATAGTCCCAAAACTAACCAAAACACCCCAAGACGGGGAGGAGAGATCCCCTAAGTTAATATATGTTGATGAAAAATTGCGCTTCGATGACGGTTGTTCAGCTCTGACCGCATATACGCAGCTATGCGTTCCAGCGCATACTAAAAAAATGATGGTTGTACCACCCGGTACAAAAGAACTAAGAGATAGTTTATTAGCTAAATATAAAGATCGACTACATGATCCAGCAACCATCGCAATCATTGATAAAATCCTGATTGATCACTTTAAGAAGTGGATAAAAGGGGATAGATCAGAGGGATTCCTTATCAGTAAAAAATCAATTGAAATTGTTAGAAAAAAGCTATTGTTAATGCATGGTGCTGAGACTGGATTGACTGAGTCGGTCAGTGTTGATCTTATCAGTAATTCTCTTAGAGAGGGTTGGGATATAAATAAAATACCAACCATGATTAACACTCTGAGAGCCGGTGCTTTTTTCCGAGGCCAGCAAACGGAATTAGGCGGTGTAGCTGTTAAGGAACTGCTTCGAGCATCGTCCAATATCCGAATAATTAAGGGAGACTGTGGATCAAAAATAGGGATGCAGTTTAAGGCGAGTGAACAGGATAAACATATCCTGCTAGGATATAATCACATCAATCAAGACAACACGATTACGATGATTGATGAGGATAACTATGGTGACTACTTAGGTAAAGTAGTTTCTCTAAGAAGTCCTATGTATTGTAAACTAACACACACCGATTACTGTGAGGCGTGTATGGGTAGAGATCTAAGTAGAACACCCACCGCTGCATCGATTGCTATTTCTGACTACGGCAATACTTTCTTGAGTATTTATCTTAAAGCAGCGCACGCAAAATCTCTTAAAACAAAAAAACTGGATTGGTCAGCCCTGATGAGTTGACTATATTCTATGTAGAGAGTGCTCTACATACCAGAAAGAGTCCGCGCTCAATAAGCGGTTAAACTCTGTTGGAGAAAATGATGCTGGTTAATTGTTACTGGCATCCATAGGTCATATGAGCGAGTGGCTTAGCCACTCGCTCATTTGCCGTCATACACTCTAAGGAACAAATAATGAACACTCCGATACACAATGTGGAACAAAGCATAGTGAAGATACAAAGATCTCTTAATGAGATTATGTACGCTGGCCTCATAGAGGATGGTGTATTTGGAGAATCGACAAAACGATCGTTACAAGACTGGCAACTAGCTCACGGATACGAACCAGATGGGCTGTACCGAGGCAGAACTAAGGAAGTGCTTGATAAATATATCGATACACGCTATCTTAAAGAAAAGGACTTTATTGACGCAGCACTAGAGTTAAAATGCCCTGTATCACATATAAAAGCAGTTACTAAAATAGAATCAAAAGGTAGCGGATTTTTAATATCTGGAAGAAATGTTATTTTATTTGAAAGACATATATTTTTTAATCAATTAAATAAATCATTAAAAACCAACAGCGATCTCCTACTTAAGCTATGTCAGAAATTTAATATCGTCGAAAAAACACTGGAGAAATTACAACAATATCTTATCACTAATTATTCCAATATTTATAATCCCAAGCCAGGTGGATACATCGGTACAACTAACGGGATAGAGCATGAGTGGAATAGGTATAGCGCAGCTGAATCCATAGATCGACACAGCGCCGCCATGAGTGCGTCGTATGGATTATTTCAAATAATGGGATTTAACTATCATGCGATTATCGGCTATAACACAGTTGATGAAATGATTGATAGTTTTGCTGAGTCAGAGAGAAATCAACTATTGGGTTTTTGTCATTTTGTAAAAGCTAATCCAAGAATGCATTCGGCTTTAAAAAAGGGAGAATGGACAACATTTGCGACCCTGTATAATGGGCCAGAGCAAAGTAAAAACCAGTACGATAAGAAACTACAGGAAGCAGTCGTTTGTTTTACATAATTGATTTCATAATTACATCTGATCGAGGGTTAACCCTCGATCAGATGTAATTATCGATTAACTAAACTCATTAATTCAGTCACGATCATTTTACTAACCCCCTCCACATCGATGTTCTGGTCTAGGCTATCTAAACCAACCCAGAGCATGTGTCGAGCATTTATAAATGAAGGCTGTCTTTTATCGCACACGTAAACAACAGGTGAAGAGGAAATATGCGATTCAGCTAGCTTTATTCTAAATCTGAATGATTTAGTATCAAATACTAAATTGGAATAGCTATTTACTCTTACTCGATCGCGCAAGTGCGTTTCTACCCAACGACCATAAAGACCAGGACGCTGATTAAATTCAGATGAATCTTCCGTCACGACATAGTCTGTCGTACTAGCGCAGCTATTATCACTATTAGTGGCTATTAGTGAGCTAACCCAGTGGCGATAAGGATTAACATAAACGCCCTGATTTAATAAATCTAGCACCGGCTGGCATAGTGCCTTATATATGGCGGCATATAACTCGCCATCTTTTTTTGCAAGATAATTAAAAAAGTCATGTAAGCTGAATTTATCTAGTACATCACTAACCTGGCTTACATGTTCCGCCGGCATTAATCCTGGTGGATTTAAACTCTGCATAGAAAACATATCCGCAGTCAGAGGTATGTCCTGCGGAGTTGTTTTGTTTTCTGTAGTAATTTGCTGTGGTATATCCTGATCAACTGAGCTGGTGCTGCTGAATATTGTTCTTAGACTCAATAATGACGCATGTATGGTGGCGGCATCACTAGAGAGTTGATGCAACTCAGTAATTTGACTAACTCTATTTGGTGACAGGGGTGAGGAAGCTGATTTAATCAGCTCATCAATTCGCTGACATAATTTATTAGTTTTAGCTGCTAAATTAAATACGAATTGATCAACGGTTTGTCTCTGTTCGGGAGTCATGGTATAAACTCAATCATCAGTAGTTAGTTAGTATATAGTGGATAGGATCTAAATCCGGATCACTTTGCGTATCTTTCATAACCTGGGTCATGAGGTCAGTACTAACAATCGCACGAACACCTTCCTGTTCTCTTAGGACAATATATATCCCGTGAGGCGTGACTCGGCCAACATGTCTAACATGCCCTTCGCCTGGTCTTTCTTCATCAAATCTAAACAACTGATTTGGAGAAATATTTAGAGCGGCGCCGGGTTTAGTTATATTGTGCTCAATTAAATAACCATCCCATGTTCTCCAATTACTTGGTTGGTCACAGGGATTAAATATAACTGATTGAGCATATCTTTCTTCGAATAGATCTAGAATTTGTTTCATGATAATTATCAAAAAAAAAAAGAAAGAGAGGGATTCCCTCTCTTTTCATGACTAAGACTGTAGGAAAGACATATTATCAATATCTTGCTGAGTCAGGGCCCTATGTTCTAGTAGCTGTGACTTCTCGCGGTGATAATGTAAATGTTTATCCGAATCAGTACAAACGAAATATATGAATTTTGTTTTTCTATCAGTTATTTTTCGAAGACGACCAAATCCTTGGATATTTGATTGCGTACTGGAGACAGCGGTTGTTAAAACAACCGTGGTTAAATTACTAATGTCGTGTCCAGTACCAGCAGATCCAAGAGTGGAAACGCAGACATCCGCCTGCATTAAATTAGAATAGGGATCATCCTCAACATACCTCCGTATATCTAAATTTCTTAGCTTTGATTGCTGAGAGTTAGTGTATGTTTTTAGATGCTGGCATACTAAGGTACACATCTTGATGGACGCACAGTAAACCAAACATCTATCACCAGATCTATATTCACCATCATACATATAGTACTTTTTGACAACAGTCAATATCATATCCAAATATGCCTGTAGCATTTTTGGTCTACGAATAATGCTGTTTTCAAATTCGTGGTGACTATAGTATCCGTTGCCTGATGAAAATCTTAAATATTTTTTATTTTGAAATTTGAATTTCCACGCATATGAATGTACGTGTTTAACAATGGGTACCTTGTCATATCTATATTTTTTAGGATAGACTAACTCATACATCTGAGTTATATAGTTATCGTCATTCTTCATCGTGGCCGATAAAGAAATAGATCTAGGTACATGCGTGAATAAATCAATCATGAACCCCAGATGAAACTCCTGGTGAGCCTCATCAATCACTCTGATGCCGATGCCTAATTTTTCATACATCTCATCTGGTCTACATGGCCATCCGGCTAATTCATATACGTCAGGAGACATAGAATTATAGTCAGATATCCAGGCCTGTATTGTCCTGGAACTGAGTATGATTACTTTTGATTCAAGATGACCATTTATAGATGTGTTCAATAAATCTTTGAGGTGCTCTGCTCCTGATTTAATGTCTCCTTTTTTATCAAGACACCAAACATCTTCCGGGGCCATCTCGTATACGTCAGTAAAATCACCGCACCATTTCTTAATGAATGTTGGTTTTAGTATGGCTAGTATTCTTTGCCCTACATTGGAGCAGGCTTTCAAAGCACAAAACGTGTTGTGCGTCACTATGTGCTGCTGGACAACGAATAGATGTTCTTCATTGTCAACTCTCACGCACTGTGTATCCGCTACTCTGTCTGGCTGGATATCGGTGATTGCTAGCCCAGGAATGGTCAATACTCTATAAAGATAATGATCTCTATACGCATGTTGCCCAAACACACACTCAATTTTGTATAAATCGTCGGTGTCTATTTTTAGCATTCCTGGAAGAACTTGTCGAGCACAAAAACCACCAGCTTGAAATAGTTGAATTAACTCAGCGCAAACACTGGTGTTGGCAGTCTGTGAAACCAGATAAAAACCCGATTCACCAGCCTGTATGTCCGCTAAGACAATCTTGAACGCTTGCTGTTCCTGTAGATATGTTCTCAGTCGTGCTTCATCCTGCGCTGTTGGGTTGTTCAGAGGTATATATAGACCTCTATTATCGTTCATTATCTGCGAGAGCGTATATGTCCCGCCTTCATTCTGGGAATAACTACCTGTCCACAGATGCTCATCGCAACACTCGGCGTACCTACCGTCTATAAAAGTTATGCGATATATTTGTTTAAATCCTTGCGGATAGACGCCTGTGACGGTCGTCTCATTCCCATCTCTGGAAATGAGTACGTCTCCAACAGAAACACTCTTGTTTTCAATCCAGCCAAATGGTGTTTTCAATAAACAGTCAATAGGTAAGGCTTTTCCACTACCTGTTGGTATCTCCAGCATCTTGGCTATTGGTGTTTTGTCGGACGACAAATACTCCACTATTGGGACTTGGTAATCTCTTTCCTGATATTTGTCCTTGACGGGAAAGACAAAATCTATCGGAGTATACAGGGGCGTATCAAAGACGTCATATAGGTTCTCACTGAGACCAACCGATCTCAGGTGCTGTATAAACTTATCATATTGGTTTATATGAAACCTATACTCTCGAGAATCATGGGTTCTGGAGGCCCAAATTCTATCGGCCTGTCTCACCCACCTACCACCAATTCTGTTAAACTTAAACTGTATATATTGTTTAGCAAAACCCTCTATTACTTCTTTGGCTCTGCCCTGTACGTTAGTTATTAAAAAGTGATGACTTCGTTTATGTATGGTGAAATATTTTGCCAGCATGTTGTAAACTCTCAAAAAGAAAGAAGTTTATACCAGGGGAAATATTTCCCCTGGTATACGCTGGCTAGTACACAGACAATCAGCAATCCTGATTATCTCTAACGCCAAACGATTTAACTTCTCGCGGACACATGATCACATCGAACACATGGTCTGGTCGATTCTTTAAAAGAAAACTCATGGGATCAGTAATAGCGTCATGATGTTCCTGGAATGCCATCATTGCTGATAAACTTCTATACAGCATTGTTGATGACGCAACACCCAGAACTCCACCTGTGTGTTTCTTAGGTAATGCATAATCATATCTTGACGCACTACGAATCATCGACCCATAGACAATAACACTCAATGGCGCTATGTTGACACTTAGTCTGGCATTGACTAGATCAAAAACTTCCACTAGGTGCTGATCTGGTGATATCAGTTTTTCTCGCTCAAGTGAGTTTGCTTTCCTCGATTCGATCAAAGAAGCTATATCCTTGGAGTGATCACTCATATTGAAATGTCTGAGCGGCAGCTCTAGGAATGGCAACTGATAATCCCATTGACTCATATCGAAAACATAGTCGCCATTAGGCAGAACCTCCCAGCGATGGGTCTTGATATGTTGCAGCATATCGTGTGTGAATGATGCCAGTCTAGGCTTTACTTTCACATCAAGAAGTACGGTTTTTTCTTCTCCTTTATTTGTTCCTTCCGCTAGATATACTAGCGAAATACAATCCATTTCAGACACATGTCTTGGTGTCAGCACTGCTAGATCAGAAACTTCGTCAATATCCGTTAAGTTTCTAACAGAAGAGGAAGATACCACAATTTTTGGTTTCCTCTCCTTCAGTCTAGGAAGCAGAGTGTATGTGTTACCATCGACACCCACGCCCAGATATCTAATAGCTAGCTGATCCAGAAATATTCGGTCAATTACCGATGAACCATCCAGGTGCTTGACTGACAATACGCTTTGTGAACTTTTCTCCGTAGTATGAACTGTATTTGGGTGTCCGAGATTACTGCCCGGAGCAATGGCGTCAGACAACGCCCCGAAGCATGTGCTACATACGCCCTTTGGATCAGGGTGCCAGCATTTCGTGACGTTACGCATTTTTATAGTTTTGCCAACCAAATGCGTATCCTTGTCAGTGATGGTTTTCATAACACCATCGTCATCGATATAGTTAACACCTAAGAGATTCTTGAAGTCCCCTGGATGATACACTACATTATCAATGACCTTCTTTGGCCTGACGTGCCAGAAAATATAGTCAGTTGAACCACAGTCTCCGCGATGTAGGTTTTCAACTCCTTGAACAAGTAACTGTAGTCGACGAGAGAAGTACTCGGCATCCTGTAGGTCAGCTTTTGATAAAGCCAATGCCTTGGATGCTGATCTTGACTCAACAACAGAATCACGCAGCAATCTGATCCCATCAGCAAACCCACGCATAACTGGGTGAGGAAATAGATAAGAATCGTAGTCTGTGCGCCAGCCTAGTACGCCGATAACCTGTTCAACTTGTTTATCGCTAATTAACCCAGATTTGGATAACTTCGAAATCGGATTATGTTGTAATCCTTTACTTGGATCATGAAGAACTCTATTAATTGTTCTGTAAAGATCGTCGATGCTATCCTTGTTAGGTTGTAGGGTGGCGTACTTATCCAGAATATCAGGGTGTTCAAGAACCTCCACTACATCCATGATGTCCATGGAGTCCACATGCTCCTCGGTATTTATAGACATCCAGTTATAGATATCGTTGACCGCCTGATAAGCTGTCTCGGCCATCTCATATAGTCTATTGACTCTGTCTACTTCAGAAATAATTCCTCTGTTCTTAGAATCAATATCTTTAATTGTTTTAGATAGCAGATTTCTAACCGTGTCACTATTTAAGCGAGACCCATTCGAAATATATCTGCTAATCAACCTATCCTTAGAGATAAACCCGTTGTTATATTTTTTATCTAAAGACCACGCAAAGGAGCTGAGGATGACATCCTTACTGTGTGTGACCACCTCACCATCATCGAACACTAGTGTTAGTGGACCACACAATAAATTATTTAACTCATCAGGACTTTTATCTAAAATAGACCTAATGTGTATTCGCATGTTTATTCCTTACACTGATTGTGGGAGGTATGCTTTTATGCCTTTTTCATCGGGCTCGCCGTCTTCACTGTGAGGTCTATAGCTAAATGACCACCCAGCGCATAGAGCCAAATGTTTTACTAGTTGAATTGGTCTAGCCATACCCAGAGGGAATTTATTTCTATCTATCACACTAGCGACTCTGCTTGGCGTAATAGTTGACATCAGAGATTTCACGATCTCTGTGTGTGAGGAGACATTGCTATTCCTGTCCAGTAGTTCAGCTGCAGCAAATGGCCCAAGATAAGAAGTGATAATTCGAACTTCTGTCTCGCCATATGCGCGAATTGCTTGATTCTTGATGGGTGTTGAATATTTGTCCTTTTTACTCAAGTGCGCCAGCACGCCAAAGTTTTGCCACTTAGCGGAGCTAACAGCCGTCCACTCGTCGCCAGTTTTCTCCAGAAGAACGATGTATAGGCTACCTACAAGTATTGGTTTCTTTGTTTTAACCAGTTTTCCAGAGTTACCAACGTATTGCAGTCTAGTCTTCCTGGGCGGGAATTCTTCAGCAATCATTTTTACCATTTCCCGATATTGTCTATCGTTATCTGGTGGAAAATGCAAGTGTATTTTATGTTGGATAATGTGAGCCATATGGCTCACTGCATTTATTCGACCCGATAGAAAAGGTTTGGGTAATTCAGGATTAATGATTTCGTAGTACCTCATCAACCTATTGTATTGTTGTTGAAATACAATAGGTTTTTCTTCACTTATTTTTTGAACTAAATCAAAACAGTTTTGTCCCGAAACTAAACCAAAGCAAGAACATATGCTTTTAATTAAATCCCTAGAAGCGGCATTTACGTACTGCTCATAAAAACGACCCAGATTTGTTCGATTAAACGTAGCTGTTGGGTGGGCCACTATATCAACAACATTACCGTCTTCATCGACTGGCATTTGGTTTCTTGGTAGTGTTTTACACACCACGCCTTTTCCACCAACCAAGTCTGTAAGTTTATTTCCTTCTTTTGATACATTCTCGTATTCGATAACGAACTCTATACGCCAGTCATCTAGAGGGGCTTTTCGATATTGTTTTATGAGTGAGTCATTTATTGGTCGACCATTACGCATAATGGCTTTTCCTAATCCGACTACACCCAAAGCCTGTTGTAAGAGCTGATGGAATTCATTCGTTATTTCTACTTTTTCCGGTCTAGACTCCAGTCTTTTATACTCCGCTAAGATATTTTGATAGAAGCGCTTTACTGCTTCATCGTACTTAGCTGCCTGCTGAGTCATTTCTGGCGGAGTGCATGGTGTGACGGAGCATGGATCATGCAGTACGTTTATGGCAACTACTTTTCCCCTACCGGCCGGAACATAGATGAAGTCATCAAACGTATGATCTAGATTATCAGCGCTAATTCCTTTTACCGACATCTCGACTGGTGATAAGTTATCTTCGCATGTGCGCAAACACATCAAGACGCCATCTTCGCGAACATACTCACCAATATCCGGAAACATTTTCGGATTATTTTCATCTCCGTAGATATTTAATGGCCATGACTTCGAACCAAACTCAACGACTCGCCTCTCGGTGGTGGTGTATTTAAAACACTCCATTATTTCTTCAGAAACTAAGAAGCCGTCCTCAGCCACCGCTGGGTGCGTCATAAATGCTACGTTGCACTCCCGCCCAAACATATAACCACCATTTTCATTTATGGCCGGTGAATCCATCAGGATGGTTCCGGCCGGCAATGGTGTTCTTGGCTGCAGTCGTGTTTTTAGGCCATTCCAGCCTTTATGAGGCGTGTTGGAATCATTTACTTTATATTTGAAACCAAAGTGCGGATGATGCGAGAAGTGTTGATTGAGGATAAGACAGCCAATTTTCTTTGTATCTGTCTCCTCGTAAATCACCACTAGTTCTGGATTCTCTCTGATACCGTCGGTGTTTACGGTTTTCGGATATTTTTCAATAGTTCGTATGACGGTACAGTCTTTAGGTATTTTTACACTATATGTAAATTCACCAAACTTACTCTCGGTGCCTGTTTGAATCAATCTTTCGGTTGGTTGGCTGATCACTAAGCACTGTGATAACGCGTTACCCGCCATCTGCTTTCGACTAGCCGAGATAGAGCCGTCAAACGGAAGAAGTGACGATATGCTCAATAGTTCGGAGTGAAGTTGATTCGGTTGATATGGTATCATTATTGCTCCGTGCTAAATTCGATGAAACATCAATAACAAGATAGTGATATGTATCTAAATTGTTTTTGGAGATAAGATGACTTCCCTTATTAATAGATCCGCTCTGAATTTCGGCAACCAATCATACTACGATGAAGCTTTGCTGAATATATATCAAGACTACAAAACGTATTTTATTAACCATAAATCAACAAGAAAAGTCATTGTTAATGAAGGTATTCTTCATCGAAATGAAAACGACCCAGATGGGTTAATTCTGGAATTGCAAATACCGCCTATCTATGGCTGGTTTGTGTTGATGATAAATGACCTTAACAATGGTAAACCTTTGCCGCAGGGAACTCTGGTGCTATCGATACCAGACTTTTCTGAACTAGAAAGAATTAGATCGGCATACGAGTCATCAAAGACAATCTGAGAAACAAAAAACAAAAGCATATACATCCGGGCATGCCCGGATGTATATGTTGTATGTCGTTAAATCAATCGACCAGGCATACCGCCCATACCCGACAAACCAAAACCATTTTGCTGGAACTGCTGCTGAGGAGCCCCGATGGCTACAGTCTGCCCAAATACAGGAGCATTTCGATTAAATACCGGGTTGGGTTGATATTGATTATTCATGCCCATACCCATGGGAGGGACTAGGTGATTGAGTGTCAATGGACCAGGCTGTAGCATTGGTTGCGCGGGCATCAACTGTTGTTGTGGCGCCACCCCAACCGCCTGATACACTACCCCATTATGCACAAACTGTGTTTGTTGCGGCTGAGCCACAGGTATCGGCGCAATCACTGGTGCGGCTTGATGGCTCTGCACCTGTTGATTATTTTGAGCCAATCTTTCTCGTTGCTGTAACATCGCCTTAATTTTTTCTTCCTGCTCCTTTCTGGTGATTTCGTCTAGCGATGGTAGTCGATTACCTTTAAATATCGGCTCCTTCGGGGCGATAGCTGGGCCACTGAATTGACCTGGATTAAAGCCGTTTGGTTGATTGGCGTTTAGGACCCCATGGGAAGGAATTGGTCGGGCAATTGGTGGTCGAGGTGTATGGATAATGTTGGGTTGCTCGACATGTTGTTGTTTTGATGGAGCGTCATCCCATGGAGCCACTGAATTATCTATTTTCATATTGGTTTGTTCTTTAACTGAGGTGTCCTTGATCGAACTGATCGGTTCCGCAATGGGTGGAATAGATGATTCTATCTTTACGTCAGCCAGCATCGATGGTGATGAATCAGTATCACTGACTCCACCATCATTACCGAATAACATAGGAATGGAGTCAACCTCTTTAATAATGGATTGAATATCGTCCATGTCCTTAATCCAGTCTGGATTATAGATGATATCTCCCACGCCATCAAAATGCTCCTGAAACAACAAAGCAACTGTATTGATGGAGAGAACAAAGTCCTTCAGGACGGCTAGAAAAGCCAAGTAGCTCGGGCCAACATCAGCATCCGTTTCTTTGACCCATAAGCTATCAGTGGAGATAGTTGGAAGAATCAATTCAAACAAAGTCTTAAACAGAAAGACATCAGTTTTTCTGATTTCCACTCCGTTAATAACTCGTTTATCCTTGACAATCTTTTGACCTTTTGGTAGCTTGGACTTATCTTGGTTATCCTGTCGAAAAAGCTCACAGATTCGTAAGTATAGCGGAAAATTAATAACCGCCACTCTACGGACTCGCTTTGATTCGGTGCCGATTCTTGCCCCTGGGCGCCGAACATTAATGGTGATAACCGGATGCTCTGCTGTTTTCTTGGCGCTGGAAACCAGCAAATCAGTCAGGTTACTCAGAGCGTTAACATCGACTCCTCGGAGTTCCTTGATATAGCTGGTTTGATCTGGTGTCAGCTTTAGGTGTTTGTCGCCATCTAAGGCCAAACCAAGCATTTCCGTCATGCACGCCGAAATAGCGGCGACACATCGACGAACAGCCCAGGAACGAAGGGAGTGCATGACTTTAGACTCTCCTCGCTTGATCACATTCTCCCGCAATGGGTGCATCCAGATTAGAGCATCTTGATCTGTACGCCGCAGGTTTTCGTAAGTTGGCAAAAGGAACATTCGGCCGTCAATATACGCCTGTTTCTTTTGTCCTGAAAACACACCGCCGAGAATGTTTCCATTATCATCAACAACGCAGTCCGACAGCTCGAGCGCGCTTTTGTAGAAATCCAGTAATTTACTCATGATTTTTCTTTCAGCCTTTATGCATTATAGCAATGATCCAAATTTATTTTGACCGAATATGCTGGGTAGTTTAGGGGAGTCGCTTTGGCCGAGCTGGCCGGAATCCCAATTGACAGGAGTTGTTAAAGAAGCTGTTCCTTGGAATGCTTCAGGATTTTCAACCATTCGACTAAAGTTTGTTTGAATGGGAACACCTACTCTCTGAAGGGTAGCGTCCATAACTTGCGTCATAGTGTCAGCACCAATTTCATTCGTGATGATAGGGCTAAACCTAGAGTCAGCGAACTGAGGAACATCAAATATCTCCATGGGTGAGCCATTGATGGATATCTCGATAGTGGCGTTCTGGAACATGATGCCGGTATACCTAACCCACACAGCTTGATTACATGTGAGGGTGGGCATAATTTCATTCTGAATAGCCGCCTCGACCACTGGCACTGCTTGGATAGTCATCTCAGTAGCGCCTGTGATATGTACCGACGGATCATGGTGATTGATATTTTGCATCGTCACCACGACACCAGAAGCTCCACATTTTGCCAGAATGGCCGGTATTGCGTGCGCTACAAAATAAGCCATGATGGCTGTCGATGTCGGCGTATTCCACGCAGATGCCGAGAAAACATTTGTTTGTATCGATTGGTTGTTAATCTGTATCCGCTGATCCATTGGGCTTTCCAGCTGAGGATCTAGCTGATACAGCTCCTTCAGCGTGAACATTGGTTGCGTAACCGGAGACCCCATCCTAGAGTTACTTAGGCGCTTGAGAAAATATGACTCGCTCAAAGGAATCTCAGAAATAGAGCTATCTCTGCGAGCATCGTTGAGGA